>Ga0315282_10000346_pt1 | contig 93488 bp, 78 predicted proteins | sample YL17G07_20_MG_FD_203693 | JGI IMG/M metagenome (GOLD analysis project Ga0315282, IMG submission 203693) | Sediment microbial communities from Yellowstone Lake, YNP, Wyoming, USA - YL17G07_20 | ecosystem: Environmental > Aquatic > Freshwater > Lake > Sediment | place: USA: Wyoming | collected...
ATTCGTATAATGCCGGACAATTTCCACTTCCGATAGCTGAGGAAAATCCGCGATATCTTTTCTCAGTTTTTCTGAGTCCATAGCCGTCAGATCATCGGAAAACTCAGCGGGAGGCAGTGAAGTCCCGACTTTCCCTTCTCTGCTTTTGACAAAGGTTAATTCAGGTAATTGCTTCTTCATCTTGCTTCTCCGATGGTCTGAACAAGATGATCGATATCTTTTTTTCTATGGACTTCCGTGAAATTCATCAAAATCGCATTTTTAAAGTCTGGATAGAACCAGTGGAGGGGAATTCCAGCCAGGATCTTTTTATCTTCCAGTTTTTTTAAAAAATCATCCACATGGCCCGGCTTCAATTCCAAAACCACTTCATTGTAAAAATCTTTTTGATACTTTACGCGAACGTGATTGAGACCGGATACTTGTTTTACAAAATACGCGGTGTTCAGATGGTTGGTTTTCGCAATATTTTGCAGGCCTTTCTTGCCCATGGTCACCAGATAGATACCTGCCCGAAGCGCGCACCAGGCCTCATTGGTGCAGATATTGGAAGTGGCCCGTTCCCTTTTGATGTGCTGCTCGCGCGTCGAGAGCGTCAAGACATATCCTCGATTTCCTTTTGAGTCCAGGGTCTGCCCCACCAGACGCCCCGGCATCTGACGGAGAAATTCATTCTTGGCGGCAATAAATCCCAGATAAGGACCGCCATAAGAGAGAGGGATTCCGAAACTTTGAGCTTCCCCGACCACGATATCGACCCCATTTTCCCCGGGAGGGACAAGGAAGGCCAGGGAGAGAACCTCGGCGACGATCTGAAGGGAATAGGAATTCAGTCGATGGACGATATCAGAAATTTTTCGGCTCTCTTCCACCACGCCAAAAAAATTGGGAGACTGAAAAATAAATCCGGCCGTGTTTTGATTTAACTTTCCTTCCAGGTCATCGAGTTTTAATTTCCCGGTTTTTTCATCAAACGCGACGATGTCCATTTCGTAGCCCAGGTGCTTGATGTAGGTCTTCATAATTTCAATATATTCCGGATGGATGCTGCCTGCGGCTAAAATATGCTGTTTCTTTGATTTTCTTAATGCCAGGATGATACCTTCAGCCGCAGCGGTACCGCCATCATATAGTGAGCTGTTGGCGATATCCATGGCCGTCAGCTGGGCCATCATGGTCTGGTATTCAAACATACCCTGCAGACTGCCCTGACTCACTTCTGGCTGATAGGGCGTATACGGCGTAACAAACTCGCCCTTGCTGCTTAAATAATTGACGACTTCTGGAATGAAATGTTGATAGGCTCCGCCTCCCAAAAAACTTAAGAAATCCGTGGAGGTATTTTTCCCGCCAATTTCATTGAATTTATCAATGAGTTCTTTTTCGGAAAGGGAAGAGGGATAATCCGCTAAGGAGAAATAGGATTTGTCCTGAGGAAGATCAGAAAACAATTCTTTGGTTTCTTTTATGCCAATGGCCCTCCTCATTTCCTCCCTTTCAGCTTCTGTGAGAGGAAGGTATCTCATTTATTTCTCCTGAAGACTTTTCACATATTTATCATAAGCGCTTTCATCCATCAAAGAGTCAAGCTCTGAGGGATTGTTCATTTTGACTTTACAGACCCATCCTTCTCCATACGGATCTTTATTGATGTTTTCGGGAGCGCTCTCCAGGGTTTTATTGACTTCAATCACTTTGCCAGAAACCGGGGCATACATATCCTCGACCGCTTTGACGGATTCAACATTGGCGCATGTATCACCTTTGGCGTAACTGGCACCCACGGAAGGAAGCTCGATAAAAACGATATCTCCGAATTGACTCTGGGCATAATCTGAAAGACCGAAGGTGGCGATGCCCCCATCCGCTCTTGCCCACTCATGTTTTTCCGTGAATTTTAGATCTTTTGTGCTCATGTTTATCTCCTTAATAAAAAATTACGAAAATGGTCATCACCGAATCATTTTCGGCATATTAAAATGATTTTTGGTCGATTTTATAAAAGGGTGTGGCCACAACTTTGGCCGTGGCGAAATCATCGCGAATTTTTATTTGAAATTCAGCTCCCGGTTCTGTCTTTTCCAGGGGGAGGTAGGTCATGCCGAGGGCCTTTTTCAAATAAGGTGCCAAAGTTCCGCTGCAGACCGTTTCAAATGGCTTGCCGCTCACGTAAACGGGGTATCCATGTCGGGCAATTCCACGATCGACCATTTCAAATCCCACCAGTTTCCGCCGAATGCCTTCTTCCTTCTGCTTTAAAAGTGGATCTCTTCCAAGAAAATCACCCTTTTGCAGCTTCAAAATCCAGGCCAGGTTGGCTTCCAGAACTGTATGGGAGTCATCGATGTCGTTGCCATAGAGTGCCATACCGGCTTCAAGCCTCAAGGTATCCCGGGCTCCGAGACCCGCGGGAACGATGCCATGCTTTTTTCCTTTTTCACATAATTCCAGAAATAGTTTCGTCGCCTTTGGGGCATCTTCTTTAATATACACTTCGAAACCGTATTCTCCCGTATATCCGGTCCTGGCAATTATGGCCTCAAGCCCCATCACTCGCCCCTTGGTGAAGGTATAATATTTCATGGAGCCGAGATCGGTCGTCGTAAACTCAGACAGCAACTTCCCGGAATTAGGACCTTGAATGGCGGCTTGGGAATAGTCCGCGCTTTCGTTTTTAATCTCTGCCTTAAAATGAGCAGCCTTCTTCTTCATCCAGTCATAATCTTTTTCCAAATTGGCGGCATTGACCACCAGCAAGTATTCCGTTTCACTGATCATATGCACCAGGAGATCATCTACAAAACACCCCTTTTCGGTCATAAGACCTGAGTATTGGACTCTTCCCGGAACTAACTTCGACGCATCGTTGGATGTCAAATATTGAATGGCGGCCAATGCTTGGGGTCCTCGAAAAAATATCTCCCCCATGTGACTCACATCGAAAATGCCTCCGCTGGTCCGGACAGCCACGTGCTCGGCATTTATGCCCGAGTACTGGACGGGCAAATCCCAGCCAAAAAACTCAATCATTTTTCCTTTTAGAATATAATGCGCTTCATTAAATTTTGTTTTTTTCATGACAGTCTCCAATTATTATTTATGCCGGAATTGAAATTCATAACACAAAAAAAAATTTAAATCAATTTAAGAAGGGAAAACCCATTTTTTAACTATATTGAAAACTATTTCGCGCTTAATCGGCTTGGTAATATAATCATTCATGCCGGCCTTCAGGCATCTATCCCTGTCTTCTTCCATGGCGGCGGCCGTCATGGCAATAATGGGAACCTTGTGACCTTTACTTCTGATGGCTTCCGTAGCTTCCAGCCCGTCCATCTCAGGCATGTTGATGTCCATGAATATCAGATCAAAATTATCTGGATTTGAAGTGTATTTCTCCACGGCCTCTTTCCCGTTATTGGCCACTTCTAAGCGATAGCCCGCTTTGCTCAGCATAAAAACGGCCAATTTCTGGTTTATAAGGTTATCCTCCGCCAGCAGGATATTAATCGAATGCTTGGCCTCTTCCGTCAAAGTATGTTGAGTGAGCGTTATCTCCTTTTCCCTTTCTTTAAATTCGACCTCTTCCCCCAGAAGCCGCTTTATCATGGTCATCAATTTTTGGCTTTGGATAGGCTTGGGTAAAAAGCCGTCAAACCCTGATTCCCTGTAGATCTTGGTCCGCTTGGCTGTCGAAGATGAAAAAGCCAGCAGAGGAAGGTTGGAAATGCGCGGATTGGTGTGATCCCGGACTTGTTTGGCTACTTCATATCCGCTGACATCAGGCATCTGGATATCCAAGATGCAAATATCGAAAGGGTCATTCTCATCCAGCCCTGCCTGAAGCGTGGGAAGGACCGATTGGCCCTTTTTGAGTTTTTTCGCATGCATCCCTGCTTTCTCTATAAAGTAGGCCAAGATGTCCAGATTATTTTGATTATCATCGACAATCAGGGCTCTCTTTCCGGAAAGCATTTCAAGGGAAGTCTTTTTGGCAAATTCCTTCTCAGATTTGTTTAGCCAGGCAGTAAAATGAAAGGTGCTCCCTTTCCCGACGTCACTATCCACCCACACCTCTCCGCCTAGATGTTTGGCGATCTGTTTACAAATAGCTAATCCCAGGCCGGTGCCCCCGTACTTTCTGGTTGTCGAGCCATCCGCCTGTTGAAAAAGTTCAAAGATGATCTCCTGCTTGTCGATGGGAATGCCAATGCCCGTATCTCGCACCGAAACATGCAGCTTCAGCTTTTCATCTTTTTCCTCATCGATGTTCATAAAGAGCTCAATTTCTCCCTCATGTGTGAATTTAGCCGCATTGCCCATGAGGTTGATCAATACCTGTCGAATTTTATTGGGATCGCCTTTAACATAAGCCGGTATTTGGTCCCCGATACGGCAGAGAACCTCCACAGGTTTGTTCTCAAGACGAGGCTGGATAAGATGACAGACATCGAAAGCTGTCACTTCCAGGTCAAAGTCTATGTTCTGAAAAACCATCTCCCCGGCCTCGATTTTCGAAAAATCAAGAATTTCATTGATAAGAGAGAGCAGCGCCTCACCGCTTTTGGTAATGGTTTTGACGTAATCAATTTGTTCGTGACCGAGCTCAGTATCCAACAGCATATCGGCAAAACCGATGACTGAGTTCATGGGTGTGCGGATCTCATGGCTCATTCGGGCCAAAAACAAACTTTTGGCCTGATTGGCGGCTTCGGCAGATTTCTGGGCCAATTCTGCTTCTTTATTTGCTTTCTGCAGTTCTTTTTCTGTCTCCTTTCTGACGGCGATTTCTTGTTCGAGTTTTTCTTTCTTGCTCTTTAAGTCCTGTGTCTGTTCGGCTACGAGCCGTTCTAATTTTTTCTCATGGGCCTTTATATTTCTCAATCGTCTGTTAAAACCCAGGAAGATGAGGGATAGAAAACCAAGAATTGCTGCGGACCTAAACCAAAGAGTTTTCCAAAATGGAGGAATGATGATGATTTTCAGGGATGCTCCTTTTTCATTCCATAAACCATCGTTATTGGAGGCTTTAACCCTGAATGTGTATTCTCCCGGATCCAGGTTTGTGTAAGAGGCGATCCTATGAGCGGAGGACGTGGTAATCCAATTCTTATCGAATCCTTCCATCCTGTAGGCATACTCATTTTTATTGGGTAAAACGTAGTGCAGGGCGGCAAACTCAAACGACAACATATTGTCTCTGTAGGAAAGCTTAAGGCTATCGGTTTCTGTGATGGACTTGGTTAAAGGTGATTGTTCATCCTCTTCGCCCTGGATGGGAACGACTTTGTTAAAGATTCTGAAATTTGTAATCACGACGGGCGGGATATAAGGATTATCCTTAATCAATTCTGGGAAAAAGCTGTTAAACCCGTTGATTCCCCCGAAGAACATTTCGCCTTTAGGACTTTTGTAACATGATCCTCCGTTGAATTCATTGCTCTGCAGCCCGTCGTTGACATCATAATTTCTAAAAGTCTCTGTTCGCGGATTGAATTTGGAGAGACCTAGGTTCGTGCTGATCCAGATATTCCCCTGATTATCTTCCAGAATGCCGTAGATTGCTCCGCCCGATAGTCCCTTCGACTGCCCATAATTGGAAAACGTCCCTTTTTGAGGATCGAATCTTATAATCCCGGCACCGTTGGAACCTAGCCACAGTATTCCAGATTGATCTTCATGAAGCCGCGTTAAATAATCGTCACTCAAGCTTTTTGGATCATTAGGATTAAAGCGGTAATGGGAAAATTGGCCTTTTTCCGGGTCAAACTTATTCAAGCCCCCTCCGAATGTCGCAATCCACAGGACCCCGGAACGGGTCTTGAGGATGGACCAGGTTCTATCATGGCTCAGGCTGTTCGGATTATCGGGATCATGCTGGTAACGAGTAAATATTCCTTTCTTGGTTTCAAATTTATTTAATCCTCCGCCGTCAGTCCCAATCCAGAGAACTCCTGGCTGTCCTTCACAAATAGCCCTGATTCTGTCGTCGCTTAAACTGTTTTGAACCCGGGGAGAGTGTCGATAGCGGATGAATGTTCCAATCTTCGGGTCGAACTTGTTCAGTCCTCCGCCGTAAGTTCCGATCCAAATGGTGCCTGAGGAGTCTTTTATTATTGAAAAAACCCTGTCATTGCTTAAGCTCATGGGATCTTGAGGATTGTATCGATAATGAATAAACTGGTTTTTTTCTCGGTCGTATCTATTGAGCCCTCCGCCGTCAGTCCCGATCCAGACGTGGCCGGTTTTGTCTTCAAAAAAGGCCCTGACGAACTTGTGGCTCAAGCTCTGAGGATTCTCCGGGTTGTGGGTGATATGAATAAATTTTTTTGGTTCCCTGTTAAATTTGCTGATGGCACCTCCGTACGTTCCCACCCAGATCATTCCCGACCGATCTTCGCATAAGGAATAAATTCTGTTGCTGCTCAGGCTGTAGGGATTATTGGGGTTATTCATATAGCACGTAAATCCCCTTTTTTTGCTGTCAAATTGATTCAGACCGCCCTCATGAGTTCCGATCCAGAGCGTGCCCGAGCGGTCAACATAGACGACATGAATCCAATCATCACTCAGGCTTTTTGATTCGCGGGGAATATGACTGTAACGCGTAAAATTTCCGGTTCTCGGATTAAAATGGTTGAGGCCTCTGTCTGTTCCGATCCAGAGCATACCCAGGGAGTCTTGACAGATGGAATTGATGCTGTTGTGGCTTAAACTACTGGGATTTTTTGAATTAGACAGAAAGCGGAGCCAAGTCTCTTTTTGCCGGTCCAATTTATTCAATCCGTTGTTGGTTCCAACCCAAAGTGTACCTGAAGCGTCTTCTAAAATAGATCGTATGTGATTGTCGCTTAAGCTTTGAGGGTTTTCGGGCTCAGACTGATACCGTTTAAAGGTTTTATTTGTCCTGTCGAATTTATTTAATCCGTTATCCGTCCCGATCCAAAGCGTCCCGGATTTATCTTCATAAATGGTATAGACTTTATTATTGCTCAGACTATTTGGATCTTTAGGATCGTAAAAATAGCGCATAAACGTCTCTCTTTTTCTGTCGAATCTGTTTAGGCCGTCATCTGTTCCCAACCAGAGATTTCCCAGGTGATCTTCATAGACTGAATAGACCCAGCTGTTGCTCAGACTTTGAGGATTTTTTATATCAGGAGTGTAAATGATGAAATTGTAGCCGTCGTATCGATTCGCGCCCGACTCAGTGCCTATCCAGATAAATCCCTTGCTGTCTTGCCAGATACAATGGATGCTGGCCTGAGATAGCCCCCCTTGTTCACTCCCGATATTCTCGAATTTTATCTGTCGCTCTTGGGATAATAATGTGGGAGAAAAGACTATTAACAAACAAATTGAGGAAAAAAATAGCCTGCCCACTCGACTTGAAAAATTGACCTGCCAGTGATTTTTCTTCATTTTTATATCCTTCTTATTGATTTCCTGAACAATAATCATAATTTCCGGTGTAAAGAAAATAAATATTTTGGGGATGGAGTTTGCTTTTTAAAATCGGCGAAGCACGGAGCATTTTCGCTCAGAATCTATCTTTCTTCAGCCGGGAAAGATAGTAACTTATGACAAACATTGATGTCAAATCCGCCAGGATGTTTGACGAGGTCATTCGTCAGGTCGGGGCGAAGACCGTCTTTTATTCCACGTGGGCGCGCCGCGGCGCGCCAAAGCAGAATCAGCAGGCGCTCGACTACGCTTACATGCAGATCGCGTGCGAGTTGAAGGCCATCGTCGTTCCGGTCGGGTCAGCTTGGCAGAGCGTCCAGAAGATGGACTGGGGCGTCGAACTCTACTCCCAGGACGGATCGCACCCCTCTGCCGCAGGCACGTATCTTGCCGCCTGCGTTTTCTATGCAACGCTCACCGGCAAGAGTCCCGAGGGACTCAGCCATGTGCTCTCCGGCCATGCTGTGGACGATGCCGGTCGGGTCGGCGCCGACACGCCTCGTGAGTCTCTCTGCGTCAAAGGCTCAAGCGATTCAGAAAGCGGCGTGGCAGGCGCACCGGCAACTTACGGCCGGCGGAGGCTACCTTAAGGCTTCGGCGCCTCCCGAACCGTCGCAATCTCCCCTGCCCGCTGGGCACAAACCGGAGCCCTCGGATGTGGAGGGGTTGTGGAGGGGCGAGACGCGTGTTTTTCCTCGCGAGACGTCCTGGCCGGCGGAGATGGAATTGCGGCTGATGCGGAAAGGCGACGATTGGCGGGGAGAGCTGAGGATTAATTTTCCTTATAGTCTGAATGATATAGCGACACAGGTGACCGACTTCCGTTTGACCGATACGGGAGTTTTTTTCATCCAACCGCATGGCGTGGGCGACGGCATCGTACAGTACGAGGGCGTTTACACGGGGAAGTCGCTCGAAGGGCAAGCGCAGATCATCATGAAAAATGGAGGGGTCGTCGCCGTCGGCCGGTGGAGCCTGAAACACCGCAAATAATTGATGTGAGCCTGAGTTTCCGGTGCAAATTTTTTCTATCCGAATGGAAGCATTAAGTTTCGTGAAGAACTTTAAACATTTTTGAAGACGATGCAGGAGCGGGGATTTGATTATTTCGAGGACAGCGGCTGGCCGGCCTATAGGTCCGTTTGGAACGGGTCGTCCTTTCTAGATTGGCTTCGGAAGAAAAACAGAGCGACATCGCCATAATTGTAGGTTGTCTTGGGAAAGATCAAAGCGGTATGAAATCGCCGCTCGTCCATCATCCGTCGAAGAGCTTGTTCGCCCGAGGCGTATCCCGCGTTGTACGCCGTGGCAAAAAAGCGTAGGCGGTCTTCGACGCCGGCGAACGCTATATGTTCGTAGCGCCTCTCCATCACGAGCATGAATAACCTCAGGTAGCGGACTTGCCAGGCCGTATCGTCAAGGCGAAGAACCCTCTTTTTGCGCAGCTCGGATGTGTCTCCGCGCTCGAAGGCCGGGATCCCGATCGCCGCTTTCTCCTCCGCGCTGAACAGGCGCTCGTAATCCGATTCGAGGTTCTCGACGAACGAGGGTTTCATTTGGAAGCGGCCGACCGAGAAATTCATATACGCGCGGCCGTACTGGACGTAGAGCACTTTCAGCCCGCGAACTTGGATCGCATCCTCCAAGGCGTTGAACCGGATAATCTCCGGAAAGACGACGGCCAGGGCGATCCACGTGTCGTCCGCTGGCAATTGCAGAGCGCCGGCGATCCATGCGTTTTGGCGCAGGAACCGTTCGGCCTGGGCATACTTCTCGCCGAAGATCGCGGCATAATCCTCGCAGGCCGTAAACGCCGCCGTGGAGACGATGAGTCCCGCGAAAGCAAAGACGGCCGCGAGCGACGCGACCGAAAATACGGCGCGCCGGCTCGGACTTCGGGTCGCAGTCCTGGACGCGGCCGCCATAGACGGCCAGGTCCTATATCGTTCTCTGCTAGACAACGAGATCCCTGTGGTTCTCCAGAGCGATCCACTTGAACACCGTCTTTCCCTTGTCCTGGAAGGCCAGGGTATTCAGGGGAGACGGATACTTCTTTCCGTCGCCGAAAACGATGTTCGAGTAGTCGAATAGGGCATACGTCTTGCCGTCGAGGCTGGGATAGAAATTGCAGGGATCGAGCGAATCGACCTTAATCATCGGGACTCCGTTCCGAAAGACCTCGTCGTGGACCCGGAAGTAAAGGTCGTTGCTCGGCTTTGCGCGGGGCACCACTCCGCTTTTATGGCCGGGGCATGGCCATCCGTTCATTTTATTCCACTTATTCCCCTGATTTTGTCCAAAACCTTTTTTCCTTCATAGGGTCCGATAAAGCAATTATAATCTTCTTCTGGGACGGGCTTTCCATATCTTTTGACCACCTTTTTACCGTCGATGAACCGTGCTTCTAAATTCTTACAGGGATATTTGTCACAGGGCGCACAATTTTCAAAACCGTTCTTAATTACGCACTGTCTTACTTTACAATCAGAGGTAAGCAGTATCGGGTTCTCCCCATCGTCGGCCATACATCCGTCACAATAACAATCCTCGATATCCAGAGGGTGTCCATAATATTTGATAAGGCCGTCCCTGAATCGTTTTCTGTCCGCCTCGCTTATTATGTTGTCTTTATATGCCAGACAAAAATTGCACTTATACCCGCAGCGTGAGATTAGATCTTTCATAGCTGTGCCTCCTGTGTCCAAGATAAAAAGGGATATGTATGGTTAGTTACTAAACTGTTCCCTTCTAATAAGTAATTTGGTTTTACGCACGATAAGTCCAAACGCCGTTATGAGCTCGAAAATCCCTTTTCCTGAACATGTTCAGAATATATCAGCAGCCCATGACGGGTGTCAAGAATATTGAGAAAGCGGTCCGAGACAATCGTTCTAGGGAAAAATCCCTGACGGAGGGTCATAAGACCATAAACATCCCCTCCAAGAGATGGATTTATGTCTCGCTCACAAGGGGGCTCCCAAAACGGTATGTGTCTCTAGAAATAATTTTTTGCAGGGACACATTTTAAGACTTCTAATTATTGGCCATTAATCCCCCCTACCCCCCTTGGAATTCAAGGGGGGCCCCGAAACCGGTATGTGTCTCTGGAAATAATTTTTGCAGGGACACATTTTAAGACTTTTAATTATTGGTATTAATCCCCCCTACCCCCCTTGGAATTCAAGGGGGGCCCCGAAAACAGTATGTGTCTCTGATTGAAGAGACCCCCCGGGAGGGGGGTTGGAGGAGGGTATGAAAAAATGGGATTAAGGGCTTAAGATGTATAAACAAGGCGGCCGTCGTTGACGACGAGCTTGCCGTTTTTGATAACATGCTGGATGGGATTGACGCCCAAATGATAGACAAGGAAGAGATAATTGGGGATATCGCAGAGAATAAGATCCATCTTTTTTCCGGGCTCTAAGCTGCCGATGTCGTTCTCGAGTTCGAGCGAATAGGCGGCGTTGGCCGTGGCCGCGTTGACGGCTTCTTCAATATTTAATTTTAGAGTAAACACGCCGAGCTGAATGACAAACAGCATCGATTCCATCATCGAGCTTCCGGGGTTGAAATCCGAAGCCAGGGCGACGATCGCTCCCGCCTCGATGAGCTTCCGGGCCGGCGCTTTTTTATCCTGCATTAGGAAAAAAGAAACGCCCGGAAGCAGCGTGGCGGCGGTTGAGCTCCGGGCCAGCGCCTGAATTCCGGAGTCCGTGACGGCGATCAAATGGTCGGCGGAGGCGGCGCCGATCTTTGCGGCGAGCTCCGCTCCGCCTAGCGCCGCGAATTCATCGGCATGGATCTTAATGCGGAATCCGGCCTTGTCCGCTGCCTGGGCCAGCCTCTCTGTGTCTTCGACAGAAAAGACATTTTTTTCACAAAATACATCGAAGAATCGGGCGAGGCCTTTGGCCCGCACTTCGGGAATGATTTGGCGAATAAGAAGGTCAATATAGGCCTCTTTTCGAGAGCGGTATTCTTCGGGGACTTCATGGGCTCCCATGAACGTCGGGACAAGGTCCACGGGATGGATCTTCGCAACCTCCCGGATGACTTCAAGCTGCTTGATTTCATCCTCCAAGTTCAGCCCGTAGCCGCTCTTGGCTTCGACCGTTGTCGTTCCGTGGAGAAGCATCTGGTCAAGCCGCGCCAAGCAGAGCTTTTGCAGCTCCTCTTTGGAAATCTTCCGGGTCGCCTTGACCGTGGATTTAATGCCCATGCCTTTCTCGGCCAATTCGAGATACGTCCAGCCTTTGATTCTGAGGGCGAACTCTTCTTCGCGGCTGCCAGCGAAGGCGAGATGCGTATGGGAATCGACAAAGCCCGGAAGCCCCACCAAGCCGTTTCCGTCGATCCATATGCCGCTCTTTTCGAATTCGACCTCTCGGCGAAAATCCTTTTCTTTTCCGACAAAAACGATCCGGCCGTCGCGCGAGGCGATCCAGGCGTTTTCGATCATTCCGACGTCCTGAAGCGCCTCCTTTCTTTTGGGAATGCCGCCTCCGCAGGTCAGAAGCTCGCGGCAACCGGCGACGACGCAGTCCGCTTTGATCATGAGGGATACTTTCTCAATTGCGAGTGCTTGTTGCGGATGAAGGGCGGCGTTTCATAAAACTCCCATTGTTTATCCCAGGGCGGCTGGAATGACGCCGGCGCAGGTTCCGCAAACTCCGTCCCCCTCGGTAAGAATTCATAGGGCGGAGTGTTCTGGGGGACGGGAATGGCGGGCGGAGTCTTCTTGAATTTCCGCGCACGGTTCTCATAGGCTGTCGTAAAATCATCGGACGCTGAAGCTTGCCGGTTCGCCGCGGGCTCGAATCCGGTGGCGATGACCGTGACCTTGACCATGTCCTTCATGCCGGGATCGATGACCGTGCCGAAGATGATATTGGCTTCGGAGTGGGCCAGCTTATGAACGAGCTGCGAAGCTCTGGAAACTTCATGGAGCGTCAGGTCTTTGCCGCCGGTGATGTTGATGAGCACGCCTTTGGCGCCTTCAATGGAGGTGTCAATGAGCAGCGGGCTGCAGATGGCTTTGTTGGCCGCCTCGGCCGCCCGGTTTTCGCCCGAGGCGATCCCCGTGCCCATGAAGGCCATGCCCATGCCTTTCATGATCGACCGAACGTCGGCGAAATCCAGGTTAATGAGGCCCGGCTTCGTGATCAGGTCGGAAACACCCTGCACGGCCAGGCGGAGAATGTCGTCGGCCATCTTAAACGCGTCCTGCATGGAGGTGTCCGGGCTGACCGTCTTGAGCAGCCGCTCGTTGGGAATGGCGATGACCGTGTCCACGGCCGATTTGAGATCATTTAGTCCTTCCTCGGCCTGCTTGGCCCGGACCCGACCTTCAAATTCGAAGGGCAACGTGCAGATGGCGATGGCCAGGATTTCGAGCTCTGCGGCCAGGTTGGCGAGAATCGGCGTCGCGCCCGTTCCTGTTCCGCCGCCGAGTCCGGCCGTCAGGAAAACCATATCCGAGCCCTCGAGGATTTCGATGAGCTTTTCCGTGTCTTCCATGGCCGCCTGTTTTCCCATCTCCGGCCGGCCGCCCGAGCCCAGTCCTTTGGTCAGGCTGTTTCCGATCTGGATTTTGTTCGGGGCTTTATTGTTGTTCAGCGCTTGAAGGTCGGTGTTGACGGCGATAAAATCCACGCCTTCGATGCCGGCTTCAATCATGCGGTTGAGCGCGTTGCCGCCGCCGCCGCCGATGCCGACCACGCGAATCTTGGCGCTGAACGTTTCCTCGACGAGATGAAACTTAAGTTTTCCAGCTGAATCATGACCCATGATTCCTCCTCTCTTTCATTGAAAATATTTTTGAATTTCGCGAAACGATGATGTCTTGAATATCCGGAATTTCCTCCGGCAGCGGAGTGTTGTTCGCGTCCGGCGCGGGTTCCGAAAGGGCCGCTTTCCGGGCCGCTTTGATTCTCCGGCCCCACCGCCGGCAGACCGATTCGATTCTTTCAATGATCGGCCTTTCATAATACTCAATTTTTTTTTCCCATTCGGGTTCGGGCGGGTCCCACTGTGTTTCAGGTTCCACCGGAGCGGGCTTGGCCGGCTGATGATTGTTCAGCGGGGGAATGGCGCGAGGAGATTTTCGATAGGGCTTCGAATTCGGCCCATCCTTCTCCGAGCCAGGGGAATTCTTTTCCGACGAGCCAAAGCCCGTGGCCAAAACCATGACCTTCGCTGTGTTCGCCAGCGCTTGGTCGACGACCATTCCGAATATGATGTTGGCTTCCGGATGGGCCATTTTGCGAATAAGCTGGGAAGCCTTGGCGATTTCGAGGAGCGGCAGGTCTTCACCGCCCGTGATGTTGACCAACACGCCTCGCGCGCCCTCGATCGGAGTATCGATCAGGAGAGGATTGAAGATTGCTTTATGGGCGGCTTCCATAATCCTGTTTTTTCCGGAAGCGGTTCCTGTTCCCATGAAGGCCGTTCCCATGTCCTTCATGATCGATTTCAGGTCTTCGGAGTCCAAATTGATGAGGCCGGCTTTGGTGATGAGGTCGGACACGCCGCGGACGGCTTCGAGGAAGACATCATCGACGATCCGGAAGGCGTTTTTCATTGTCGTCTCGGAGTCGGCCGTATCGAGAAGCCTTTGGTTGGGGATGACGATGACCGTATCCGCCGCCGATTTCAACTCTTCCAATCCTTCCTCGGCCTGTCTCATCCGGACTCGCCCCTCCCATTCAAACGGCAGGGAGACCACGGCAATCACTAAAACGCCCAATTCAGCAGCCAAATTGGCGATGACGGGCGCAGCTCCGGTTCCCGTGCAGCCGCCCAGGCCCGCGACTAAAAAGACTAGGTCCGCCCCTTCCAGAACGGCAATCAACTCCTCTGTGGCCTCCAGAGCCGATTCCTTTCCGAATTCGGGTCTTCCTGCGAATCCCTTCGCCTTTTCCATTCGGCGGCCGATATGGAGGCGAACCGGCGCCTTGCCGCCGTTCAGGACTTGAAGGTCGGTATCAACGGCGATGAAATCCACGCTCTCGACGCCGGCTTCGATCATCCGGTCGAGCGCCCGTCCGCCGCCTCTGCCGATGCCGATCACTCTGATTTTGGCGTCGCATGTTTCCTCAATGAGCTGGAACTTCAGGTGACCGTTTTCGTCATGCCCCATGGTGGATCCTATTCTTCATTAAAGATTCTCTTGATTTTTTCCCAAAATCCTTTTTTCCGTTCCTTGGAGAAGCCCGTATCCTTTATGACGCTGTAGCCGTAAAGAAGAAGCCCCACGGCCGTGGCATAGTCGGGCGTGCTGACCCTATCGACGAGGCCCCCCACGCCCACCGGGTCGCCGCGCCGCACTGGAAGGTCGAAGATTTCCTCGGCGACTTCCTCGAGCCCTTCGAGAAGGGCCGTGCCTCCGGTCAGTACGATTCCCGAGTTCAGGGATTTTTCATAGCCCATCCGCTTGATGTCGTTGTCGACCAGCCGGAAAATTTCTTCGGCGCGCGGCTGGATGATGTCCGCGAGCAACTGCCGCGAAAGCACCCGCGGCTTCCGGCCCTTGCCCACGGAAGGGACCTCAATCGTCTCCTGCTCTTCGGACGCCGCACTGCTGACGCAACCGAATTTCTTTTTGATCTTTTCGGCATCAGGAATCGCCGTCCGCAGTCCGACGGCGATGTCATTGGTGAAATTATCGCCGCCGAGGGGGATGATCGATGTGTACCACAGGCTCCCGCGTTCGAAGATCGCAACTTCGGTCGTACCGGCGCCGATGTCGATAAGGCCGACTCCGAGCTCTCTTTCATCATGGGTCAGGACGGCGGCGCTTGTGGCGATCTGGTTCAACACGATCCGTTCGATATGGATGCCGGCCCGCTCGACGCAAGTTCGGAGATTCTGGACGAGGGTAATGGCGCCGGTCACGATGTGGACGTTGACCTCAAGCTTGATGCCGTTCATGCCCAGCGGTTCTTTGATCCCGTCCTGCTCATCGACGACGTATTCTTGGGGGATGACATGGATGATCTCCCGGTCCGGCGGGATCGAGACCGCCTTCGACTGCTCGATGACGCGGCGGATATCGTTGCGCGTGATTTTTCGGTCCTTGCCCGAGACGGCGATGACGCCGCGGCTGTTGAAGCTCTTGATGTGCGCGCCCGAGATCCCGATGAACGCCGAGCTGATCTCGACGCCGGCCATGAGCTCGGCTTCTTCTTGGGCCTTCTGGATGGCGGCGGACGTCACGTCCAGATTGACGACCACGCCTTTGCGCAGCCCCTTGGAATCGGCCGTGCCGATGCCGATGACTTCCACCTTGCGCTCCTCGGTGATTTCGCCGATGACGGCCGTCACCTTTTTCGTGCCGATGTCGATCCCGACGATGTATCCGTTTTTAGGCATTATTCGGCCTCCTTATTGGATTTTAAAGCAGCCGCCTTTTCGGGGGCCGTCTTCCGGGGTTTGATATAAATCCTGTCCGGAAACCTGAGGTCGACATATTCGAGCTCGCCGAACGAGCTTTCCCAGCGGTCTTTATTTTTCCGGTATTCCGCGATTTTGATCCCGAACAGATCGACGCCGAGGAAAAGCCTGGTCGGTTCTGTCCGGAATTGAAGGACGGCATTTCTCGGATCGGAGACGTCGAGGATATCGATGCGGCTTTTCTCTTCGGCCGGAAGGCCGTTCAGACATTCCCAGGCTAAGGCGATTTTTTCCGGATAATCCTGGATAAAACGGCGATCGTCGACGAGGAGAGGAAGTTCCGGGTATCGTATCCGGTCCGCATTCTCAAGCTCTGCGCCTTCTTGGTCGATGACAACGACGGTCTCTCTTTGGAGGAGCGCGGCGGGTTTTCGGGCGATGATGTCGATTTTCAGCGTCGAAGGGAAGGATTTTCGCACGCGGGCTTCCTTGATCCAGGAGTCCGTTTCCAATCGTCGCTGGACCTTCAAGATATCCAGGAGCAGAATGTTGCCCCAGTTTAAACGCCGGTCCGTTTGAGCGATCCGCTCTTGCACGGCTTGGTCCGAGCATGTCACCTGGACATCCCGGATGTCCAGGTATCTCCACGAAATGAGGAATGAATAAATCTTGTAAACGGCGAAAAAGAGGAGCGCCATGAGTCCGAGGGAAAGGAGAACATGCTTCAATCGCAGAGAAATTTTCCGGGTGGCCTTTTTGATCCGGCCGCGGCCATCGCCGCGCTGGAACTGCGGCGAACGGGCGTACAAAAAATCGGTTCGGCTCATCCCTTGGTTCCCAGCTTTTTAATGACATCCGGAATGATTTTATTGATGTTGCCCGCGCCCAGGACGATGACGATATCGCCCGGCCGGGCCATCTTTTTGACCAGCGCCGGAATTTTTTTTAGGTCCGGCTCGAAATAGGCGTTTTTATGGCCGAATTGCTTGACGCCTTCAAAGAGGACGTTCCCTGAAACATTGGGAATCGGGTCTTCGCCCGCCGGATAAATTTCGGTGAGGATGAGGACATCGGCCTGGTTGAAGGATGTGGCAAAGGCGCTCATGAGATGGGCCAAGCGGGTGTAGCGGTGAGGCTGGAACACGGCCACGACGCGGCGCAACCAGCCGCGCTTCGCCGCGTCGAGCGTCGCCTTGATTTCGGTCGGGTGATGGGCGTAGTCCTCGATGATCATGATGTCGTTCGTTTCCTTTTTGAGCTCGAACCGGCGCCCGGTTCCCGAGTAGCTCTCGAGAGCCTCGAGAATGAGCGAGGGCGGAATATCCAGGTCCAGCCCGACGGCCGCCGAGGCCATGGCGTTGAGGATGCTGTGCTTGCCGGGGACGTTGAGCTTCAGCGTGCCGAGCTTGCGGCCTTTGTGGTAAAGCACGGACGAGCTCGTAAATTTATCGAATTGCATGTCTCGGGCGAAGATGTCGGACTGGGCGGAAAAGCCGTAAGTGATGATGCGGCGCTCAAGCTGCGGGATGATGCTCTGCAGGTTGGGATCGTCAAGGCCAAGGATGATCGGGCAGTAGAAAGGGACTTTATTGGCGAAATTAACGAACGTCTTCTTGATTTCCTCGATGTTTTGATACTGGTCGAGATGCTCCTCGTCGATATTGGTCAGCACGGCGATGAAGGGGGAAAGAAGGAGGAAGGAACGGTCGCTTTCATCGGCCTCGGCGACGAAGAACTCACCTTCGCCGAGCTTGGCGTTGGCCCCGATGGTATTAAGGCGTCCGCCCACGACGATCGTCGGATCGAAGCCGCCGCGGTCGAGGATCGCGGCGACCATCGACGTCGTGGTCGTCTTGCCGTGGGAGCCGGCGACGGCGATGCCGTACTTCATCCGCATCAGCTCGGCCAGCATTTCGGCGCGCGGAATGACCGGGATTTTGAAACGGCGGGCTTCCTGGACTTCGATGTTGTTCTCGCGAACGGCTGAGGAGATGACCACGACGTCGGCCCCGTGAACGTTTTCCGCTTTATGACCGATAGAAATCGCCGCTTTGAGCCTCGCTAGGCGTCGCGTGGCGTCATTGGCCTGCACGTCCGACCCCGTGACTTTGTAGCCGAGGTTGACGAGGACTTCGGCGATGCCGTTCATGCCTGTGCCTCCGATGCCGATCATGTGGATGTGTTTGAGCTTGCGGTAAATCTTCTTGACCATGGTCGTCCTCCTCTAGCGTCGGGCTTCCATCAGTTCCAGACAAAGGCTGGCGATCTGTTCCGCGACATAATCCTTTTTCAACTTGGAGAGATTTTTTTCCATAGCCGTCAGGGTCTCTTGATGCGTTAAAAAGTACCGGATTTTTTCGGCCAGCCGCTCCGCCGTCAGTTCCTGTTCCGAAATCACGTCCGCGCCCTCCGCATTTTTCAATTCTGCGGCGTTAGCGGCCTGATGGTTTTCCGAAGCTTGGGCGAAGGGAATGAGGAGGGACGCTTTTTGGGCGGCGATGAGCTCGGCGCAGGTCGTGGCACCGGCGCGGCTGATGATCAGGTCGGATTTTCCAAAGTATCGCGGCATCTCATAAAAGAACGCAGCGACCTCGACGTTTTCAAAGCCCAGCCGGGCATAGCTCGTTTTGAGCCGGGCCAAATCCGTCGGGCCGGTCTGGTGGAAAATCGCAAGCCTGTCCTTTTCTTTCACAAGCAGGGGAAGGGCCGACAGCACGGCTTCGTTCAGAAAATGCGAGCCCTGACTTCCTCCGAAAATGAGCACGGTCAGAGAGCCGTCGCGCTTTTTCGGGGAAAGGGAATAAAACTCGTCGCGGACCGGATTTCCAAGGCAGACGCCTTTGCCTTTGAAATTCGCGAGCGACTTTTCGAAGGCGACGACCGCTTTCTTCACCCAGCGTCCGAGAATCCGGTTCGTCAACCCCGGCCGGACATTTTGTTCCAGAATGAGTGTCGGAATCCCCATCAAAGAGGCGAGCAAAACGACGGGGCCGGAGCTGTAGCCGCCCGCGCCCACCACGAGACCTGGTTTTGTCCGGATCAAGATCGCCCAGGATTTCAGAAAAGCGGTTGGGAGCATCATCATGGTTTTGAAGCTCCGCAGCCCCCGCCCTTTAAGCCCTTCGATCTTCATCGGAATAAACCGGACCTGGTGATGGGCCATGATCTCTTTCTCGGCCGCCCGGCTGCTCCCCACAAAGATCAGCCCGAGATCCGGCTTTTTTTCGCGGAGCTTCTGCCCCAGTACGAGGGCGGGGTAGAGGTGTCCCCCCGTGCCGCCGCCGCTGATGATCACACGTCGATCTCTCAAGAATAATTCCTGTTGTCGCCTTTTCGCTGAGAAATATGAAGCAGGACGCCGATGGCCATGAGATTCGAGACAAGCGATGACCGTCCGAAGCTGAGAAGGGGGAGCGGCACGCCCTTGGCTGGGCTGAGCCCGAGAACAACTGTGATATTGAGGAGCGCCTGGATCGCAATAAGAAACGTCAATCCTGACGCCGCGAGCTGACAGAAGAGGTTCGGCGCCCTCAGGGATATGACGATCCCCCTCCAGAGAATGATGAGGAAGAGGGCCATGGTCGCCAAGGCTCCGACCAGGCCCAGCTCTTCCCCAATAACGGCGAAAATAAAATCGGTGTGCGGGCAGGGGAGAAAAAAGAGTTTCTGGGTGCCTTCGCCGAAATTGACACCCAGCAGGCCGCCCGCACCCAGCGCGAGCTTGGACTGGGCGACTTGGAACTTTAGGGATGACGGGCTTTTGTTGGGGAAAAAATGCGCTTGGATTCTTTCAATCTTGTAGGGAGACAGCAAGAGAAAAACGACGAAAATGGGCGCGGCCGCGAGGCCGAGGGTGATAAAATATTTCAGCCCCGCGCCGCCGATATAGAGCAGAATCGCGCACAGGGCCAGGACGAGAAACGCTGTCCCGAAATCGGGCTCGACGAGAATCAGCATGGCAAAAATCAACATGACGCCCAGCGCCGTAATGAGCGTCGTCCGGTCGTGAAGTCTATCTTTTTTTTGTTCTAGGTACATGGCCAGAAAAAGAATCAGGCTGATTTTGGCCAGTTCCGAAGGTTGAAAGCGAATTCCAAGTATCGTCAGCCAGCGGTTCGTTTTCGCTACAGGCGGCATGAAGAAGCAGAGAACGAGAAGGGCGAGCGCGATGCCCATCAGCCCGTAAATGACCGTCGAATTCTGGTAATAGGGCTTTTTGACGGAGGTCATGAAAAAAATGAAGAGGAGACCCGCGCCGGCGCCGATGACTTGGTTAATCAGGAAATAGAACGGCTGATGGTATTTCTCCGTGGCGAGCATGCCGGACGCGCTGAAGACCATGACCGAGCCGAGGGTTAACAGGGCAATGGTCGTGAAGAACAGCCATTTGTCGAACCTGTAAGGCCGAAATGTTTCCATGACGCTTAGCCCTCTTGTCCTTCCAGCCGTTTGGCCAGATCCCGCGCTTCCTTTTTGAAAGCCTCACCCCGCTCCTCGAAATTGTTGAACATATCCCAGCTCGTGCAGGCCGGGGCGAGCAGGACGATCTCGCCCGGCGAGGCCGCGGCGAAGGACAAGGCGACGGCTTCTTTATAGCTGCGGGATTCCTCTATGGGAACGGTTCCGCGGAGCGCCTTTTTGATTTTATCCTTGGCCTCTCCGATCAGAATGACTTTTTTTACTCGTTTTTTCACGGCGCGGCGGAGCTTCCTGAAATCGGAGCCTTTATCTTTGCCGCCCAGAATCAAGACGATCGGCCGGCTGAAGCTTTGGAGCGCTTTGATCGCGGCATCGACGGTCGTCGCTTTGGAGTCATTGACGAATTCGACCTCCCGAAGCGTGAATACTTTTTCCAACCGGTGTTCAAGACCGCTGAAATTTTTGATGGATTCGCGCATTTGGGGAGGCGGAACGCCGCAGAGATGCGCGGCGCAAGCGGCGGCCATCACGTTTTCCTGGTTGTGCAGGCCGAGGAGAGGGATTTCCGCGGTGGGCATCAAGGGTTCTTTTCTTTCGTCCCGGACGATGATCCAGTCGTCCTGGAGAAAACAGCCGCGCTCGACGCGTCGTTTCCGGCTGAAGCCGTACGGCTCGTATGGTCCGGCGTCGTGGAGGCTCCAGACCAAAGTATCGTCCCGGTTCAAGACGGCCCTGCCGCTTTCGGTTTGGGACGTCACAAGCCGCTTCTTTGTCTGCCAGTAGTTTTCGAATGTGTGATGCCAGTCAAGGTGGTTCTGGGAGATATTGAGAAAAACCGAAATGTCGGCTTTGAAGCGGTCGATATATTCGAGCTGGAAGCTCGAGATTTCCGCGATATAGATATGGCTGTCTCGGCTGTCCCCGACAAAGGAGAGCAAGGGCGTTCCGATGTTGCCGGCAAGATAGGCTTCGAGCCCGGCTTCTTTAAGAATTTTATGGATGAGCGTCGCGGTCGTCGATTTTCCGTTGGTCCCGGTGACGCCCATGATGCTGCCTTTCAAAAACCAATAGGCCAGCTCGATTTCGGAAATGATCGGAATGCCTTTTTCCCGGACGGCCTCGAATTCTTCGAGCGGAGGAACGCCGGGGCTGGGAAAGATGTAGTCCGCGGCTAAAAAGGACGAAAGCTTATGTCCGCCGGTTTCAACCACTGCGCCGCGTCCGGTCCAATAGGCGATTTGATCGCCCAAGGCTTCCGCGGCTTTCTTTTCGCTGATCGTGACCTTGGCTCCCTTTTCGAGCAGAAAATGAGCCAGGGCTCCGCCCGTCCGGCCCAGGCCGACGACCAAGGTTTTTTTATGGCAAAGATCCATGGCTATCTCAACTTCAACGTGGTCAAGCTGAAGAGGGCGAAGATGATGCCGAGAATCCAGAACCGGACCACGACTTTTTCTTCGGGCCAGCCCAGCAGCTCGAAATGATGATGGAGCGGGGCCATCCTAAAAACCCGTTTGCCTTTCGTGATTTTGAAAAAAGAAACCTGGACGAGCACGGACAGCGCCTCCAGGATGAAAACGCCGGCGACAGCGAAAAGAAGGAATTCCTGCTTGATTAAGAGGGCCATCGCGGCCAGAGTTCCGCCGAGCGACAGAGCGCCGACATCGCCCATGAAAACCTGCGCGGGGTGGGAGTTGAACCAGAGGAATCCCAAGCAGGCGCCGGTCAGCGCTCCACCGAAGACCGTGAGCTCGGCGGCCAGAGGGACCCGGGCGACATAAAGATAATTGGAAAAAACGGCGTGGCCGGCGATGTAGGTCAGGGCCGTAAGCGCCGAAGCGCTGATCAGGGTTAAGCCGATAGCCAGGCCGTCCAAGCCGTCGGCCAGGTTGACCGAATTCGAGGAGCTGACCATGATAAAAACGATCCAGGGGAAATAGAGCCAGCCGAGATAGGGGAGCCATTTTTTAAGAAAGGGGAAAGACAGGTGCAGATTGAAATCCCCGGAAAATCCCAGGGCCACGACGATCAAGGCGAAAATTGCGGCCAGAATGAATTGGAAGAGAAACTTGTTGCGGGCGATGAGCCCCAGCGATCTTTTCTTTTTGATCTTGAGGTAATCGTCGAGAAAGCCGATGAGCCCGAAGAAGAACATCGTGCCCATGCCGAGCCAGACGTAGACATTGGAGAGATTGCCCCAGAGCAGAGTGGGGATCAAGGTCGAGCCGATGATAAGAACGCCGCCCATGGATGGCGTTCCTTTTTTCGAGTGATGGGACTGCGGGCCATCGAGCCGGATCTCCTGCCCGATTTGATGTTTTTTCAAGAGCTTGATGAGCGCGGGCCCTAAGAGAAAGCTCAACAGAAGGGCCGTGATTCCGGCCAGAGCCGTCCGGACCGTGATATAGCGAAAGACGTTGAAAATAGAAACAGTCTGTTTCAAAGGCGCCAGCAGCCAGTAGAGCACGTTATCTCTCCTTAAGCGTTTCCTTGATTTTTTCGACGATCTTCTCGGTTTGGATGCCCCGGGATCCTTTCACCAGAATCAAGTCGCCCTCGTCGAGCAGAGAAAAGATCTTGTCCGCCGCTTCATCACTGGTCATGAAAGAAAATACGCGATCGGGACGCATTCCTGCGGCTAGGGCGGCTGCGGCCATGCGCCGGCCGAGACGGCCGATCGTGACCAAAATGTTCCAACCGTTCTGGACGACGAAGCGTCCGGCTTCCTCATGAAAACGGGTTTCCGCTTCGCCGAGCTCAAGCATGTCGCCGAGAACGGCCACTTTTCTTCGGGCCGGAAGCTCGGCGAAGCTCCGCAGCGCGGTTTCCAAGGCCTTGGGGTTGGAGTTGTACGAATCATCGATAAGCACGATGTCCTTGTCGAGACGGAAAAGAATGCCGCGCTTCGGAAAAGGCCTGAGGTCTTGAATCGCCTTTTCGATACTTTCAAAGGGAATCGAAAAGGCGGAGGCGGCGCCCACGGCGGCCAACAGGTTATAGAGATGCCCTTCGGCGAGAAAGGCGAATCTCACTCTGTGCGTTTGGCTTCCGTATCTTAGATCGAACCGAAAGCCGTCGTAGCCGCGCCGTTGGATATTTCGGGCCTGAATATCGCAGCCGTCCGAAAAACCGAACATGATTTTTCGGCCGCTCCATTCCCGCCCGATTTTCGCGACGTATGGATCATCGTTGTTGAGGACGGCGGTTCCGCCCGTTTTTATTCCTTCGAGGATTTCCCTTTTAGCGGCGGCGATATTGTCCAGGCTTTTGAGGAACTCCAGATGCGCGGGGTTGATGTTGGTGATCACGGCCACGTCGGGCGGAGCGATTTCAGTCAAAGCCCGGATTTCTCCCTGTCCGCTCATGGCCATTTCGAGCACCGCCACTTCATGATGCGGCTCGATGCCTAGAAGCGACAGCGCCAGGCCGAGATGGTTGTTGAAATTGCCTTCGGACTTGAGCACGCGGAATTTTTTGGATAAAAGCTCGGCCGTGAATTCCTTTGTCGTCGTTTTTCCGACGCTGCCGGTGATAGCCACGACTTTGATGTCCCGTTCGACGAGAACAGTTTTGGCCAGCGTCTGAAGCGCATTCAAAGTGTCACGGACTTGAAGGAGGGCGAACTCCCGGTCGGGAAGGCGGACCGGCTGAGAAACGACGGCTCCGCCGGCGCCCCGTTCGGCCGCGGCCGGAACATAATCGTGGCCGTTGCGCCGCGCCACGATGGCGAAAAAAAGCTCGCCGCGTTTCGTCAGGCGCGAGTCGATGTTGAACTCCCGGAAGACAGTCGAAGGATTCCCTTGCACGATCTGCCCTCCGGTGATCTCGGCGATCCGGCCCAAGCGCAATTCGGCCATGCTCAGCGCCCCTCCATATTCTTGAGAATTTGCCGGGCGACGTCGGCGTCATTGAAGGGAATGGTCTTGTCCTTCAAGATTTGATAATTTTCATGTCCTTTGCCGACGAGCAGGACATAGTCGCCTTTTTTCGCTAACGACAGGGCTTTGGCCATCGCTTCCCGGCGGTCGGGGATGAGGCTGTATTTTTTCATGCCCGTCTTGCGGACGCCTTTTTCGATATCGCGAAGAATCGCCTTCGGGTTTTCGGAGCGCGGGTTGTCCGACGTCAAGAAAATCCAGTCGGCATGCATTGCGGCGACCTCGCCCATCCGCGGCCGCTTGGCTTTATCCCTGTCTCCGCCGGCGCCGAAGACGAGCAAAATGCGGTTGGGTTTGAGTTCCTGGACCGTTTCCAGCAGACTTTGGAGCGAGCTGTCGGTATGGGCGTAATCGACATAGACATTGAATCCGAGGTCATTTTCGATTTTTTCAAACCGGCCGGGCACCTGTTTCATCGAGGCAATGCCCTCCTTGATGGATTGAGGCGGGATGTTCAAGGCCAGGGCCACGGCGAAGGAAGCCAGGATGTTGTAAAGATTGTGCTTGCCCGCGAGCGGCGACGTAATGACATCCTGGCCGCCCGGAAATTTCACGAGCGTTTCGATGCCGACGCCGTTCAGCCGATATCGCTCTCCGCGGACGAGCGCGCCGGCCCCAAGACCGAACGTGATCGTGGTCAAGGGAAGCTCCGAGATCAGCTGCCGGCCCCATGGATCGTCCTCGTTGACTACGGCGGTCGGTTTTTTTGAGTTTAGAAAAAAAAGCTTCTTTTTGGCCGAAAAATATTCTTCCATGGTGTGGTGGTAGTCGAGATGCTCGAGGTTGAGGTTGGTGAACACGGCGACGTCGAAGCTCGTTCCCCAGACACGTTTCAAATTCAGCGCATGCGACGACACTTCCATGACGCAGTGCGTCACGCCCCGTTCGAGCATGTCATGGAGCATCTTCTGGAGGTCCGGGGCTTCGGGCGTCGTCCGCTGGGCGTCCAAGAAGAAATTCGGGGCGCGATAATTGACGGTGCCGATGACGCCCGGGCGAAAGCCGGCCTTGATGAGGACCTCTTCGAGGAGGTAGGTCATCGTGGTTTTGCCTTTCGTTCCGGTGATGCCGACGAGCTTCATTTTTTGCGAAGGATGTCCATAAAAATTGGCGGCGCAGAGCGCCAGGGCTTCGCGCGCGTCAAAAACATGAATCCAGTCGACCCGGAGCTTGGGAGACTTGGGCTTGTTCGAAAGAACAACGGAGGCGCCTTTGGCCACGGCTTCGGGGACAAAATCGAACCCGTCTTTTTTCTCTCCTTTCAGGGCGGCAAACAGAAAGTGGGGCCTGACCTCGCGGGAGGAATAGGCGATGCCCTGAATATCCGTTTTTTCGTCTCCGTCGAACGAAAGAACGGGAACGCCGTTGAGGACATCGCGCAAGTTCATGGTTTTTCACCCCTCGTAAGACTGGCCGTGAGAACGGCCTTGGCCGGGCTTTTTTGAGGATAGACATGCAGATAGCGAAGCACACGTCTGGCGACTTCCCGGAAGACGGGAGCCGCCACCTGGCCGCCGTAGTACTCGTCCTTTTTCGGCTCGTCGAGGACGATGATCATGGAGAGTAGCGGTTTGTCCACGGGGACAAAACCGACAAACAAGGCGATATGTTTAGAGGACGAATAGCATTTAAGCTGAGGGTCGTATTTCTGAGTCGTTCCCGTTTTGCCGGCGACGTCGTAGCCCTCGATGAACGCGGCCCGGCCGGTTCCCTCAAGGACGACGCGTTCCAAGACGGCGACGAGCTTTTCGGCGGCGGCCGGGGACATGACCTGGGGATAGGCGTCCGTCATTTTCTTCGTTTTGTCCGGAACGCCGGGAATGGCTTTGATGATCCTCGGTGGAACGAGAGCGCCCCGGTTGGCGATGGCGTTCATGGCCTGGAGAATCTGAAGCGGGGTCACCGAAATTTCGTAGCCAATGGAAAGCGAGGCCAGAGAGCGTTTGTTCCAAGCTGTCGTCGGAGCGAATTTACCGGGCTCTTCGCCGGGGAGTTCGATGCCGGTTTTGCGGCCGAAGCGGAACGCCTGGATGGTCCGACTAAACAGCTCGGGGCCGATGCGTTGGCCGACCTGGATCGTCCCGACGTTAGACGAATGGATGATGACTTCAGGAAAGCTGAGGACGCCAAACGCCTGATGGTCCCGGATCTGGCTTCCGGCGATGGTGATCGATCCTTCGCGGCAATCGAAAGCGTCGGCGGACGTCACCCGGTGGTTTTCGATGGCGGCGGCGGCCGTGACGATTTTGAATGTCGAACCGGGCTCAATGTTGCGGCGGATGCCTTGATTCATGTCCGCTTCGGGAGTCGGGGGCGGATAGGAATTCGGATCGAACGTCGGAACGCTGGCCATGGCCAGGATTTCGCCGGAGGCCGGGCAGGAAATGATCACGACGCCCCAGTTGGCGCGGTTGTCAGCCACGGCCTTTTCCAGCTCTTTTTGAGCGATGTATTGGATTGTTTCGTCGATCGTCAGGATGATATCCCGGCCATTTACCGGCTCTGCCGTGATCTCGAAATGATATTCCCGTTTTTTGGCGTCCCGGAGGATCATGACTTTGCCTTTTTGCCCTTGAAGCACGGGATTATGTTTGTATTCAATGCCGCTCAGGCCGTTGTCGTCGATATCTACGCCGCCCAGCACGTGGGCTGCCAGAGTTCCCAGCGGATAGAAGCGCTTAGTTTCTTCCTGGGTGCGGATGCCGTTGATTTTAAGACTGAGGGCCATTTCCGCCAGACGAGGGTCGACTTTTCTCTTGACCCAAACGAAGTGTGAATTTTTCTGCAGACCGGCTCTTATTTTGTCCAGGTCCCGCGGAGTGAGGCTCAGGACGTCTTCAAGCTTGCGGATGGACGCCACCTGCTTTTCGACGGGTTCCGCGGACGGTGCATAAAAAATGGAAGGGATCGGGACGCTTCGGGCCAAAATTTTTCCGTTCCGATCGTAGATCGTACCTCGTTTCGGAAGGATATCTGCGGTATTCTGGTTTTGCTCGATGACCTGAGCGCGGAGGCCGGCATGATGGAAAACCTGGAGCTGGAGGAGACGAAAAATAATCGCCAGCACCCAGAAAGAAAGCATCAGAACCAGGATTCGCGTTCGGCGGCGCGCTTTTTTCTGGTACATATCATTGACGAAGTTCATAGATTTCCAGCTGGCCTAATAGTCTTCGTAAATGACTTGATCCTCCTTGGGCTCGGCCAGTTTCAAGTCCTCTTTGGCGATTTTTTCAACGCGTTCCAAGGAGAGAAGTCCCGCCCTCTGAGCTTCCAACTTTTTGACATCCTCACGCAGAATCTTGAATTCGTCTTCGCGCTTGCTCGTCTCCAGGCCGAGCCGAATGTTTTCGTTGAGGTGCCAAAGATAAAACGTCAAAGTCAGGATGGTCATGAAGCTTCCGAAGATGGCGAGGGCGATTTGCTTCCGGCTGTATTTCTTACGAACCATGTTCCTTTTTCTCTGCGGCCCGGAGCTTGGCCGAGCGCGACCTCGAATTGCGAACCATTTCTGAGGCGGCGGGAATGACCGGTTTTTTGGTCAGGATGGCGATGATTCCCTGGCCGTTGGCAGGCTGCGCCAGGCGGGCGAACGTGTGCTTGACGATCCGGTCTTCGAGCGAATGAAAAGATATAGCCGCCAAGCGCGCTTTGCCGGGCAGGGAGTTAATGACGCGCTCGAGAAATTCCTCCAGGCCTTCGAGCTCCCGGTTGACCTCGATCCGCAGCGCTTGGAAGACTTTGGCTGCGGGATGGACTTTATCTTTCTGCGGCCTCCAGCGGCAGACGTCTTCGACGATCAGACGGAGCTGGGTCGTCGTTTCCACGGGACAAGTCCGCCGGATCGAAGCGATCGTCCGGGCCAGCTTGTTAGCCTGTCTGAGCTCACCGTATTCCCAAAAAATCTTAGCCAGCCGAGGCTCGGAATATTTTTGAAGAATCCTGGCCGCAGTCATTTTGTTCCGCACATCCATCCGCATATCCAAGGGGCCGTGCAAGCTGTGGCTGAAGCCCCGTTCGGCTGCGTCGAGCTGAAACGAGGACAGGCCCAGGTCAAGCAAAATTCCGCGGACGGGGGCGAAATCGATATCAACGTCGAAAAGATTTCGGTAATCGGAAAGATAGAGCGTGACCCGGTCGGCGTAAGGCTGAAGACGCTCTTTGGCCTTGAGCACGGATTGCTCATCGATGTCGAAGCCGATGAGACGGGCTTTCGAATTTCTCTTCAGAATCTCTTCGGCATGTCCGCCGAGCCCCAAGGTGCAGTCGATATAGATGCCTTCCCTCGCGGCGTCCAAATAATTTAAGACTTCCTCGAGTAGGACAGGAATGTGTTCTCTTAGGCTCATTTCGGCTTCCCATCCGACATAAGCTCGGCAACCTTTTCATAGTCTTTAAACGTCAGGGGTTTTTTCTCCAGTTGTTCTTTGAGCCGGTTTTTGTCCCAAACTTCCAGGTAGTTATTGAGACCGATGACTTTGACCTCGGCTTGGAGCCCTGCTTTTTCGCGGAGCTCCTGGTTGATGAGGACGCGGCCTTTAGTGTCGATTTCGCCCGGGGTGCCTTTGCTATAGGCATGGCGGTAGAAAGATTGAAAGTTGGGGTGGATAAAGGACTTTGTTTTTTCTGAGGCTCCGGTCACTTCATTCCAGACCTGAAAGGGAAAGATCTGGATGCATTCATCTTCGAAAGATGTGATGAAGAGATCTTTCCCGTATTGCTCCTCTATGGCGGCCCGGTATTTTTGGGGAATCTTGAGGCGGCCGCTCTTGTCGAGCTTTGCGGAGAAGCTTCCGATAATTAATCCCATTTCTTCCCGTTTCATCCCATTTTTGATTAAAATATACGGGAGAAATTCCCAAATGTCAAGAAAAATCCTTCAAAAAAATGCGATTTTATAAAGGGGGCTAAATGTTGGGGAATTTATTGAAATGCTACAATTTATAGCTTTAAAAAAAGCGATTTAAATGTCAGGCGAGACGATTTTACCGTCGGAGCGTGTCCTATCCTTGGTTTTCGAGCAATTTTTTGGCCAGCTCGCAGTCTTTTTCCAAAACGAAAATTTTGATCTCACCCAGGCCGTCCGTGGTAAAGGGATAGACATTTTGCACGATACGCCCTTTTAGTATGCAGGAAATTCCCTGGCTTTCGAGAAAGCTTTTGATGATCTCGGCTTCCGTCTGATTCCAGACTTTGTGGATTTCTTTAAACTCTTGGTCCTGGAGAGGTTTGTTATACTTTTTTTCATTTTCGGTCATGGCGGTGAGCGAAGCTCCTTGGGTGCCGGTAGGTGCCCTTTCCGGCAGTCGCTTTCTTTTTTAATTTAAAGTAATCAGCCAAAATTTTTTGGTGGTCAAAAACCAGGGAGAAGTCGATGTCTTTTTGACTAAAAATCCCTATGTCTCGGGCATCATCGCAGGCTTTTGGTTTGCCCTCGGCTTTGGCCACATAGACCGTGGAAATCGTATGCCGGCGGGGATCGCGGGTCGGGTCGGAATAGGTGTGGAGCTGGTATTGAAGTTTTACCCGAAGCGCCGTTTCTTCTTCGGCCTCTCGGACGGCGGCCTCTTCTAGAGACTCGCCGCAGTCCACAAATCCTCCCGGAAGGGCCCAGCCATAAGGCCGGTTTTTCCGTTTGACGAGGATGATGCCTTCTTTTCCTTTCGGATTTTTTAGTTCGATGATGATATCGACCGTCGGCACCGGATTGCGGATTTTTTTCGGTTTTAGCATGGAATGAAGTAAATTCTACCAGTTCCACCCGTAGCGAGTCAACTTGGAGGGGAAGACCCCTTCCAACGTTCGCTTCGCTCCCTGCCTCCCCTTCTCGGGCGGGGCATGGACCCCGCCCTGCGACCAAAGGGGCATACCCCCTTGGAATCCCCGACGATCGGTTCTCCGCAACAAGCAGGCTGTCCGACAATTGAATTCTAAATTTAAAAATGGGAAACTGAGGCTATAATTGATAACAATATCGTATAAAGATTTTCATTTTAGGTCAGATTTTTACCCTAAATGGGAAATTTGTCTTATTTAAATTCATGTTTTCGAATTGTCGGACAGCCTGCAAGCCGCGGGGAACCGATCGTCAAAGGCTTTGGCTTTTTAATACACCTGTCCTCTGACAAGGACATCAGGGCAGAAAAAATGGCCTCATTGGCCCTGGAATCTGTTGGCATGGCATTTGCATAGCAGTATAATAAGTATTATGTTAAGGAGCAGAGCAATGAAGCAAAAGGTTTTTTGGGTATCAGTCTTTATTGGCTTTCTTATCGCTCTTCCGTCCTCGATTTTTGCGGTCAACCAATATCGGGTCGTCAACGGGCCAAAAGATTTTTATTACGGCCACATCAGCTACGTCGAACTCAAGGCTGACGGCAGAGATCCCCAGGTTCTGCGTGAGGGCGGCGAAGCGCCGGAGATCGCCAGCTTGAATCTCCCTTTAGGGCCCGGCGATACCATCAGGACCTCTGATGTGCGCCGTTGCGAAATTCAGTTCGACAATGGGACGATCATCCGCCTGGACGTCGATACGGAATTGAAGATTGAGACCATTATGGCTCAAAGCCTGAGCTCCGCGAAGAAGCTGTCCAACCTCGTGCTCCGCAGAGGCCAGATTTATGTTATGTACAAGCAGTACGATTCCAGGGAGATATTTCAGGTCCTCACGCCCAACGCTGCGCTGAAGCTCAAACATAATACCGTCGCCATGATCAACATGAAGGACGACGGGAGCACGGATCTCAATGTCAAATACGGCAGAGCTTATGTGCTCTACGGACCCAACGAGAAACGCCTTAAAGAAAAAATCATCTATAAAGACGAGAGATTCACCGTCCGCCAAGACAATACATTCGTCTTCGGCGCCTATACCGCCACTACGGATTTTGAAGCCTGGAACAAGGTCATCAATGACGATTTCCTTGAGCTGCATAAAGGCAAAACCACGCTGCCCAAGCCCATCCAGGATCTCCCTGCGGCTGTTTTTTACTTCGCCCAGAAATACGCAAATATATACGGCGAATGGATCTACGACGATTATTTCGGCTACGTCTGGCGGCCGTTTATGTACCATTATTATCCCTGGGGAAGTTGGCAACCGTACGTCCTCGGACGCTGGACCAATTACAACGATCAGATGTACTGGGTGCCGGAAGAGCCCTGGGGCTGGATTCCTTATCATTTAGGCGTCTGGCATTGGGACAATAAGTATGGCTGGGTCTGGCTTCCTGGAAGAATGTTCGCGCCAGCTTGGGTGGGCTGGGCGTTCTACGGCGGTTATTTCTGCTGGCGGCCGTGGACGATGTGGGATTGGATGTGGTGGCCGTACAATAACTACGGTTACAGCTACAACTACTACCAAGATTATTGGGGCTCCTTCGGAGGCTCCGGAGGCTGGGGCCCGCAGACTCCCAAGCAGATCTCTAAGGAAACTCTCACGAAAATATCAAAAGACCAACTCCAAAAGCCAAGCAAGCCAAGCAAGCCGCCATTTTCCATGCCCGTAGAGTTTAAAAAAGTCGTCAAAGCTCTCCAGGCCGCCTTAGATAAAGGCGATGAGAATGCCCGGGCATCTCTCCAGGCCGTCTCCAGACAGGCCGTCGTCGTACGCGCCGAGGATTTGACCGCCTCGAGAATCCAGGGCCGCGCCAAGAAGCTCGAGCCGTTTTTAAAGGCGATCGAAGCCTTACCGTCGGAGGCTCCCCAGAAAATGATTCTTAAGGCGCCGTTCATGTCTCATCAGTGGTCCTCTGTGCTCGCGGTCAGGGCCTATGAAGGCTATCGCCGAGTAGCCGAATTCCAGAATAGAGTCGATCCGAGCAGCGGCCAGAACGGCGTATCCAGAGCGCCCCTAGCACCCTCGCGCGTGCTGCCGTCCATCATTAGATCTTTTATTCCCCAGCCGCCGATGAGAAGCCGTGATTGGAATCCGGATTTGCGCGCCGCCCTGAAAATAGGCGTCGACATCCAGTATTCCAGCAGGTCGAATGAGGTCTATTGTCCTCAGCTCGGCTTGTCTTCGGGTATGATACGAGCCGGCGGGGGCACCACTAATTTTCTTTCAGCCAGCGGCGGCTACTCCGGTTCCAGCTCTTCGTCAGGCGGGGATCATTCGGGCGGATCGAGCGCTTCGTCCGGTTCTTCAGCCGGCGGGTCGACTTCCTCGGCGGTAGGCTCGGGCAGCACATCGTCGGGGAGCAGCAGCGGGCATCATAAGAACTAAAAATAGAAAAATACTTTCTGGGCCAAGATTAACGGTGCGTCGAGGAAGACAAGATAAGCCGCTACGGTTTTTTGAAATTGGTTTTTATATTCCGGCCGGAGGGGGGTCACGGGAGCGAAGCGCTTTGAGAGCGGATTGATGTAGCTTCCGCCCTGAGTAATCCTATAATCCAGATGGGGCCCCGTCGATTCGCCCGAGGAGCCGACAGCGCCTATATCGGCCCCGGCCTTCACCCGGTCTCCCTCTTTGACGAAAATCCTGGAGAGATGGAGATACATGGTCTCATAGCTGTTTTTGTGGCGAATTTTGATCATCTGGCCGGCGCCGCCGTTCCAGCCGGCTGAGACGACGACACCCTCCGCTGTCGCCTGGACCGGCGTCCCGATCGGAGCTCCGTAATCCACTCCGTAGTGGGCCATATAGACCTTATGAATCGGATGAAGGCGGCTGAAGCTGAAGCGGGATGTGATACGGGCATAGGGCAGGGGCGATCGTAAAAATTCTTTCCTGAGCGATTTCCCCTCGGCGTCGAAATGATCCGCCTTTTGCGTGTCCGGATAGACGAAGCGAAAGGCCTGAAATTTTCTTCCCTGGCAGATGAATTCGGCGGCGAGAATCTCGCCGTAGCCGGTAAATTTTCCATCCAGAAATTTCTTCTCATACACCATCCGGAAGCTGTCGCCCCGGCGCAGCTCCGTATAAAAATCGATATCCCAGGCCAGAAGGTCGGCCAAAGCCATGGCCAGGAGAGCTTTTTCATTCTGCCGTTCGAAGGCGCCGATGAGATGGTCTTCGATGATCCCGCTCGTCCAGAACAACCGCGTCTCGAAAGGATATTCCTTGACGGCCGCCTTGAAATCGCTCCCGTCGCGGATGATGACGAGGTATTTCTGTTCACCCAGGGAATACTCGATGGTCTGTACGACGCCGCCGGAGTCCGAGAAAAAGCGCATCCGCCGGCCGGCGATAATTTTATTGAGATCGACGATCGGTTTGGCCCGCTCTTTCAGGCGGTAAATCTCCTCGGTTGTGAATTTTCGGCTGGATAAGATATCGGAAAGCGTCTGGCCTTTTTTGATGATTTCCTCGCTCGCGGCAAGAGGCGGCGGCTCGCTTTTTGGAAGAGGCGCCGTGATCTTGCCGATGATCGGTTGCGGCTTTTTTTTGTTGAACACGAAAAACGCCGTCACCGCCGCTAGGACAATGATCAAGGCCGCGAATAAGAATAGCGGCGGTCGCTTCTTCGGCCTTTTCGGTTTTAGCCAGAAGTCCGCATCCTGGAGGATTTTCTCTTCTAGATCCATGTGCTTAGCGGTCGGCCCAGAAGTAGCTCGCCAGGAACGCGACGCGGGCGATGTCCGCCATGATATCGGGATTGATGCGGTAAATCGAGTCGCCCGTCGCGTGGTAGGCGAGGTGAGGCCCATTCGATCCGATGGAAGCCGTTGCCGCGCCCTTTTGGAAGAAGGGCGCGAAGTCCGAGCTTCTCACGCCTACGCCTCGGATCTGGCCAATGCCCCGAAGGATGCCGACGTATTTGTCCGCGTTTTTGAGGGCTGTTTCGAGCTCGGGCGTTCCGGCCGAGTACGCCCCCCGAGCGCCGTCGCCCTCGCCGGTCATGTCGAAGTTGAACATGCCGTCCACTTTTTCAAACGCCGGGGGCACGTGATCGGCGAAGTAGGTCGATCCCTGAAGTCCCATCTCTTCGCCGCCGAACAGGACGAAGACGACCGACCGTTTGGGCTTCCTGGCGAGCTTGGCGTAGGCTTCGGCGATTTCCATGACCGTGGCGCTGCCGCTGGCGTTGTCGTCGGCGCCGGGAAAGAGAAATCCCATGTGCAGGCCGTTGTGGTCGAAATGCCCGCCGACGACGATGCATTCTTTCCGGAGCTTCGGGTCCGAACCTGGAACATAGCCGGCGATATTATAGCCGATGCCGTTCGGGAAATGCTGCGCTTCTACGGCATATTTGACTTTCGAACGGAGCGGGAAGCTCAAGGGCTTTTTATACGCCGGCAGGTCTTTCTTTAGGTCGGCCGAGGTGAGGTTTTTTTCTTTGAAAATCAAGTCCGCGATTTTTTCGCTCAGCATGACAGGCATGAATCCCTGGAGCCAGTCGCCGTTGGGGTTGGAGATCGGCTCGGGGTAAATGTAGATCAATCCCAGGGCTCCTTTGTCTTTGGCCGTTTTCATCCGCGTGCGGTGTTCATCGTGGACCTGGAACCGGCGGTCGGTCGGGTCGGGCTGGCCGCGGAAGCAGAGAATGAATTTGCCTTTGACGTCGAGTCCGGCGTAGTCGTCATAGCCGAGGTCGGGCGCGCTGATGCCCCAGCCGGCAAAAACGAGCTCAGCTTCGGCCTGGCCGCTGTCGGTGAAAAACAGGGGGAGAAAATCCTTGTTCGGTTCGAGCTTCATTCCGTTCTTATCGTCGGGGACAAAGAGCGTCATCTCGGCTTTTTTGACCACGGTGTAGGGAGATGGGTAGGGCTGGAGGAAGCCTTCTTTTTGGCTGATGGGAAGGAGTCCCCATTGCTTGAATTTACCGGCGGCCCACTTGGCTGCGGCCGTGTAGCCTTCGTGGCCGGTAAGACGGCCGGCGAATTCCGGGGAGGCCAGCGTTTTCACATAGCCGTAGGCGTCCAGGCCTTGAATGGAATTAAAGGCCTTTTCCAGGTTTGCGCCGAGCGCCGGTTTTTCCTGGGAAAGAGCGAATGAAAAAACCAAGAAAGCGGCACCTAGGCAAAACAGCGAGCGTCGGATGGTTTTCATTTTTTGAGAACCTCCTTGGGAGTCATCCCGGATTTCATTTTCCGCTTGCGGTCGATCTCCTTGAGCAAGGGCTTGTGGAGGACGAGGAAATAGTAGATGACCAGACAGCCGATGATGATCGCGAAGCGAGGCGCGTTGCCCTGGATCAAAGCCACGACGGCGTAGATGAAAATAGCCAGCAGGACAACGAGATGAAAAATAGCGAAGAGATAGTCCCCGATCTGGGATTTTTTGTCGGGGGAGGAAGAGGATTTGGCCGTCAAAAGCTTAATTGCCCTCGGCGCGGCGGATGGAAAGAATGGTGATGGTCTCCCGCGGCGCGTCTTCGTAGCCCTTGATGATTCCGGTTCGTACAGAGGCGATGGCATCCACGACTTCTAAGCCCTTGATAACTTTGCCAAAGACGCCGTATTTTTGGTCCAGGTCGCCATTGTTCACGTGGTTGATGTAAAACTGGCAGGTGGCGCTGTTGAAATCATCGCCCCGGGCCATAGCGATCGTTCCGCGAAGGTTTTTAAGGCCGTTGGCCGCTTCGTTTTTAATCGGCGGGTTGGCGTTCTTTTCTATAAATTCGGGCGTGAGCCCTCCGCCCTGGATCATGAATTCTTTGATGACGCGGTGAAAAATCGTGCCGTCGTAAAATTTGGCGTCGACATAAGCCAGGAAGTTCTTAACGGAAATCGGCGCTTTGGCCTGGTTGAGCTCAATCGTGATGTCGCCTTTGCTTGTCTTCATGATGACGACGGGATTGTTTTGCGCCGCGGCGATCAGAGTCAAGCTAAAAAGCAGCGCCGCGAGCAATGCGATCGACATAATTTTATGCAGCATCCTGTCCTCCCAAATTCATCAAGCCTGTGGCGGCTTGGAAATAGGAAGATAACAGATTCAAGGGCTTAAATCAAATGGCTCGGGGTATCGGCCTCGCTCCCTTTCAGGTTTTTAACGCCGTTCCCTCGGCGGCTCCCAATCATTTTATCGGCCGGGCGCTCCACTTCCTGAAGAGATTGTCCCACCAGTTGGTCATGTCGATGGCCTGGCCGTTGATGATCAGTTGCTTTGTGTCGGATTTGAAATCGAGCGGATCGCCGGTCGTGATGAAAAGGTCGGCGTCCTTACCGGGCTCGATGCTTCCCAGGCGCGATTCCACACCAAAAATCTTCGCCGCATTAATCGTCAGCGCTTTGATGGCTTCGTTCCGGTCAAGCCCGAAGGCCACGGCCTTGGCGGCATGATATATCAGATCCTTGCCCAGAGCAGCATCTTCGCCCGAAGAAAAGCAGAGCATTATGCCGGCCTTGGCCAGTTCGACGACGTTCCGGTAGGGCGCGTCATAACCGTCTTCCGGCTCGGACGGGCCAGCATAAAGGCTGTCGATGATAACCGGAATGCCGGCCTTCTTGATTTTATCCGCCACTTTGAATCCTTGAGCGCATCCCCGAAAAATTGCTTTAAATTTCTGCTCCTGGGCGAATTTAAGGGCCAGCTCGATGTCTTTAGCTTTTTCAACGGAAATGATGACCGGCAGGCTTCCATCGAACACCGGCGCCAGCGCTTCGTACTTCGGATTGGGCGCTGGCGGCGTCACGCCCGGATTTTCGCCGGCCAGCTTTTTGAGCTTGAGATAGCGCCGGGCTTCATCCAGGTATTCCTTGATTTTTTCAACGAGCTTGGAGGTCACGTCCTCTTTGGCTTCCTGCTGGGCGCTGACTCCTTCCTTGGGCGGCCGCGGCGTCATGGGGAAGTTGATCAGCGAAGTAGCGACTTCCTTGACCTGCATCTCAGGGAACGTCCAGCCGTCCATTTTGACGAGCGTCGACAGCCCGGGAAACGTCCCGCCCTGCGGCGCGACGAGCGCCGTCGTCGTTCCATTGATACGCGACGTGCCGAAGTGGACCGAATGCGGGTTGAGCGCCCAGGCCGCGCGCACTTCCGGATTTTCCCTGCCCATCTCCCGGAAGTCGTTTGTGCTGGAGATGGCGCCGATTTCCGTAAGTCCGAAATGCGAAAAGGCGTCGATAAAGCCCGGATAGACATAGAGTCCCGTGGCGTCGATAATTGTGGCGCCTTCGGGGGTCGGCAGGTCTTTGCCCACCGCGGCGATCTTGCCGTTTTCGATCAGGATGCTGCCGCGCTCGATCGTCTGTCCGGCCGTGGGAATAATCGTTCCATTTTTAATGAGAATTTTAAGGTCTGTCTGGGCCGCTAAAAACATCCCGGCGGCGAATATGATTGAGAGGAAAGTCATAAGCTTTTTCATGGTCAGTCCTCCGCTCCGTTTTTCTTCTCTTTGGCTTTTTTAGCCTCTTCCTCTTTTTTCTTTTTTTCTTCCTCGGCTTTTTTCATGTCATCCAGGTATTTGGCTCGGTCGAAGTAAATTTTCCCGTCGACGAGCGTCATCTGGCAGACGGTATACGGATCCAGAGGATGCCGGTTGAAGATGGCCAGATCGGCGTCTTTTCCGATGTCGATCGTTCCGCTGAATTTATCGATGCCCAGGATGATCGCCGGATTGATGGTCAACGTTTTTAGGGCTTCAAGCTCGGTCAGGCCGCCGAAGCGCAAGGTCTTAGCGGCGTCGTTGAACAGGTGCCTCATCCTCTCCGCATCATCCGAGCCGATGGCCACGATGACGCCGCGCTTGGCCATCAAGGCCGCGGCGTGGGGCAGGGTCTGATAGGCTTCCCATTTGTAAGCCCAGAAATCGGCGAAGGTCGAAACGGCGACGCCGTATTGAACCAGCTCATTGGTGATGCGATAACCCTCGAGCCCGTGCTCGAAGCAGACAAGCTTGACGCCGTATTCCTTGCAGAGGCGCATGATCGACAGCATTTCCTCGGATTGGTAGCCGTGGCAGCGGACCCAATCTTTGCCTCTCAAAATGTCGCTGACCGCTTCGAGCCGGAGGTCTTTGCGGGGCGGAACGGGAAGAGGCTTTTTCCCCTTGCTCGCCTGGCTGTCTTTGACTTTGCGGTTGTAGTCGTCCCAGCCGCGCATGTAGTCCTTCGCCTCCTCGAATTCTTTTCTGATCGCAGCCTCGACGCCCATCCGCGTTTTAGGGTAGCGGGCGCGGCCTGGCCCGGAAAAATTGGATTGCTTCGGATTTTCACCGAGGGCCCATTTGCTCGTCGTCGGCGCGCCTTCGAAGATCAGGTCTTTGGCGCTTCCGCCCCAGCGCAATTTGAGCACGATGCCTCGGCCGCCGATCGGGTTGGCCGAGCCGTGCATGGTATGGATCGTCGTCACGCCGCCCGTCAGCGCATAATAGATGTTTATGTCTTCGGGATTTATGACGTCCTTGATATTGACTTCGGCGGTGATGAGGTCGCCCATCTCATTGACGCTGCCCTCGACGGCGATATGCGAATGGGAATCGATGATCCCGGGCATGACCCATTTTCCCTTGAGGTCAATGACCTCGACGTCGGGGCCGGCGGGCAAGCTCTTTCCGACCTTGGCGATTTTCTTGCCCTGGATCAAGATATCGCCGCCTTCGATCGTGCCTCCGCTGACGGTGATGATGTTGCCGTTTTTAAGAAGCAGGTTTTTCGGGGACATCGGGGCCGAAGCCTGGGCGGGCGCAAGATTGGCCAGGGCCAACAGTCCGGCCAGCAGGAATATGAAAGTTCTTGATTTCATCGTTGTCCTCCTCGTTCTCAAGGAATGCGTTTTCCGGTGAATTCCGCGGAGCCCTGCGTTCCTTGGACCACGCTGCCCCGCATCGTGTCGCCTTCGACGGACGCCGAGAAGTAAAGGTCGATCTCCTGTCCTCCGACCGAGATCGTCATCTCGAAATAGATTTCTTTCCCGGAGACCGTGCCGCCCGTGAAATCAAAGACGCCGAAAGGCGTGGTCATTTTGCCGGAAAGCGCTGCGTCCTGCTGCATGAAATCGACCGTGAGCTTGATGCCGCCTTCGACCGACAATTCCCATTTACCGGAGATATTGACGGCCGGCTTTTCCCCGTCCTTGGCTTTGGCTTCCTTGAGCTCGAATTTCTGGCCGTCGGCGAAGACGTATTTGACTTTCACGTCTTTGGCCAGCGGATCTCCCGTCGCCAGGACCAAGTTGGCGATTTTTCCGGTCTCGATGGTTCCCAAGGCTTTGTCCAAGCCGAAGAAACTGGCAGGTGTCTTAGCCAGAGCTTCTATGGCTTTTTCATGCGGCAGGCCGGCTTCGACGGCCTTTTGAACGCCCTCGATGAAGCTTTTCGGATCGTCCGTGCCGAGCGAGGAAAAGGCAAAGGGAATTCCTGCTTCGGCCAGCTTGGCCGGGTTTTTGGGATAAATTTCTTTTTCAGCTTTGTCGCGTGCATCCTTTCCTTGCTGGGAATGGAAGCTTGTGGCCGGCGCTTTAAAGGCGACCGTGCATAACACCCTGGCTTTCGCTTTTTTGAGCTCCGGAATCACAAGCGACGCTTCGCTGCCCAGATCGCCGATGAAGAAATCGAGCTTCAACTCCTCGGCGAGGCTAAGCGCGCGGCGGATGTCGTGTTGGTTCCGGCAGAGGAAAATGACGGGCTTTTTGGCGGCCTGGTAATCGGCGAGAATTTCGAGCTGGCCGCTGTAATCCGGCCGCTCCAAGCCTTTCTTCTCTTTCTGCCAGCGCAATCTTTTTAGGTCATAATAGGCCGCGTCGCTGAACGCCTGTCTGAGGTAGGCGATAACACCCATGAGCGAATTTGGATAAACCATGAAATTGGCCGCCGAGAACCCGAGGCCGAGCATGTTGTCCTTGAGCAGCAGCGCTTTATTTTTATCGGGATTGCCGAGAGAAAACAGCGATGCCTGTCCCGTCAGGATTCCTTTGTCGGGCAGGACCTGGGCGGCCGTGATGCCGAACGTGTGATATTTTTCGATAGTCGCTTTTCCCAGGTTCACGAAATCGAAGGCCTTGACTTCGGGCGTCAAGCCTTTGTCTTTGTCTGAGAAATCGCCCGAATAGACTTTGGCCGGGTCGAATTTCTCTTCGGGCATCTTGAGCAGAGAGGAACCAAGGCTGTCGACGAATCCCGGATAGGCCGTCAGTTTGGCGCCGTCGATGATTTCCGCATCGGCGGGGATCGGAACGTTCGTTCCGGCGGCTTCAATCAGGCCGTTCCGGATGACGACCGTGCCTTTTTCAATCAACGGGCCGGCCAGGGTCAAGATCCGGCAGTCTTTGACAGCCCAGATACGGTGCAAACTTTCTTCGGACGTCAGCCATGCTTGGGTCGGGATCAGAAGAAGAAAGCAGATAAGAATACCGCTCGTTTTGAATGTTTTTCTGAACATAAGGCCTCCTTTTCGGGGTGAATAAGTCGGGATATCTATCTGAATATTTATGAAGGAGCGTTAAAAGCACCATTTCTTTATAGATTATTTAGACGAAAAAAGGAAGAATAAAGTTCCCGCTTCCGACGTCCTTGACGGTCGCGCTTGTTAGTGTTAAATTTATAAGCAAAGAAATGATTTTTTCAATACAAGGAGGCTCATTTGAGAAAAAATCGATCCGCTCTTGTGGTCTTCCTGATTTTGTTCGTCCCAATTTTTATACGTCCTGCTTTTGCCGCTAAAGGGCATTTTGAGTTCAGTTTCCATTACGGCTCGTGGGGCTTGAATATTCTTAAGCCGGCGATCGAAAATCTTGCCAAAAGTTTCGCCGAGCAGATGAAGAACGATATGATGGATCAAGTCAAGGAAGATAATCCCGGCGAGGACTTGATCGAAAAAAGCTTTAACAACGATGTCGAATTCGATTCCAGCGGCCATAATTACGGTTTTGAAATCCGCTGGTATCCGGCGGGTGAAGGCGGATCATTCAGCCTGGGGCTGTCCGTGGAAAAAACGAGCATGAGAATCGCGCTGCCGAAAGTGTCGACATCTATAGAGATTGAAAACCAAAAATCTCATGAAATCTGGGACTTTCAAGGACAGGGCGATGCCGAGATCAAAACCAATCCTCTGGCCTTTTTATTGAGCTTCCGCTGGGACATCAAGCCGAGCTGGAAGGTGCATCCCTACTTCACGCTCGGCTTGGGTATCGCCGGCGCTTCTGCGCTTGACGAAACAGCCATTCTCTTTAACTTCACGGGGCAGACGACATCTCCCGGCGAGCCGCCCAAGCCCATCGATCCGCAATACATCAACAAAACTCTGGCCCAATTAAAGCAGGAAGACGCAGATCGCATAAAAGAAGAAAACGAAGAACACGCCGGAGATCCGAATTATCAACCGCGAAAACCCTTTGACTATCCGGGCTTCTTCCCGTTCATCCAACTGCATTTCGGCCTCAAAGCCGAGGTCACGAGCTTCCTTCACGTCTTGGTCGATGCCGGCGTCTGGGACGGATTTATATTGAGAGGCGGTTTTGCGCTGCGCTTCTAGAAAATGTATGACACGCACCGAAAATTAAATCTGGCGATAGAAATTCGGTGACAAATGCCAGAACTTCTGAATTCGGCACGTAATCCCGAATTGAGTTTTTATCATCGAATTTCCGGCTTTTCTTCTTTAATCCCCCGTACCTTTATCCTTTTCTTATAATAAACATTTATGGCCATGATTTTTCAAGGAGGAGCGGATGAATTCTAAGAAATTCCTTTCAATTTTTGCGGCGTTTATTTTTTGTCTCATGGGAGCCTTCTCTCTTCTCGCCCAGCCTCAAAGACAGGCCGCGCCGGTATCAGACGAACAAAAGATTCTCGATGTCATGCATTCCATTTCGAGCCAGACGCTCTATGATTACGTCAAGGAGCTCGTCTCGGAGAAATACGGCGGACGGCTGACGGGGACGCCGGAATACAATGCCTGTGCGGAGTGGGTCACATCCTTCTTAAAGAAATGGGGAATTGTGCCGGCCGGCGATAAGGGAACATACCTCCAGGCCTTTCCGAATCCCTACACTCTAGTTTTCAAGGGGGGACTACTTTCGCTCAATATTCCCGCAAAGAACGACGCTATCAAGAAATATTATCGGTATGAGGACGAGTTCATCCCCGGCGGGACGTCGGGCTCCGGAGAAGTGACGGCCGAAGTCGTCTATGTCGGCTACGGCGCCACGGCGCCCGAGCTCAACTATGACGATTACAAGGGCCTGGACGTCAAAGGAAAAATTGTCCTGATGGACCCCGAAGTGCCGGTTTTGCCAAACGACAACCCGGATCTTTTCAAAAAATGGCGCCCTTATTCCTTTCATCAATATAAGCTCGAAAATGCCGTCGCCCACGGCGCCAAAGGCATGATTTATAATTACGGCCCGATCGGAAACCCCAACAATTCTTATCGCCAAGAATTCATTTACAGCCATGTCGGCGCGGCCGTTGTCAATGACGTCTTCGCCGGAACGGGAAAGACCTACGCCGACACCGTGGCCAAAATCAAGAAAGAACTAAAGCCCCGGTCCTTCGCCACGGGCAAAATTTTCACGATCAAAAATATCACAGAGCACCATCCGGACGGAATCGGGTACAATGTCGTCGGCATCATTCCCGGCTCAGACCCGAAGCTGAAAGACGAAGTCATCATCATCGGCGGCCACCTCGACCACCTCGGCCGACTCTGGGAGTTGATGCCGGGCGCCAACGACAACGCCACGGCCGTGGCCGTGGGCCTGGGTGTGGCCGAGGCCATGGCCAAGTGCGCCGTCAAACCCCGCCGAACGGTGATGTTCATCTTCTTCGGCAGTGAGGAACAAGGCGTGGCCGGCTCGGATTACTACTGCGAGCACCCCATCTATCATCTGGACAAGACCCTGGTCTTTATCAACATGGAAGGTCCGGGGGTGGGCGACAAGATTTCGGCCTCGGGAGGCAAAACCTATCCCGCCTTCTGGTCATTCATCGAGAAAGCCGATCAGAAGTATATCCATAGACAATTATCCACAAGCGCAGCTTCCTACCCGGCCCGGCCACGGCAGGATTCGGCCCGGTTTTTCTGGAAAGGCGTGCCGTCGTTGACCTTCGGCGCCTACGGCAAATCCGTTCCCTACGCGACCTACCACAACACCAAGGATAGCCTCGACCTCGTCACCCCGGAGATCATGGAGGACATAGCTCAGCTTCTTTTTATGGCCGTCCTTGACATGGCCAACCAGGACACCCTGAATTTTAGGAATTAAATGTGGAGCTCGACGATATCCTCATCCTCGAGGCTGAAATCGCGATTGACCATCTGGCCGCTGTATTGACCTTCACGCCAGAGGCGAGCATAGGCGAGTTTTTCGGCGAAATCCTTGTGAACGGCCCGGGCCATCTCAATGACCGTGTTTCCTCTTTTAAGAACAAAAGGCTCGTCGTTGTCCGGCTTTTTCCCGGGAGCCTTGCTGTAAACGCGGATGACATGGAGGAAAGAAAATATTTTTTTTCTCAGATCTTCAAGCCCCTCTTCCGTAGCGGCTGAAACCGCCAGGACGGTTAGCTCGTTTTCGAAAAAGAATTTGATAGCCTCTAAATTTTCGCCGCCGGGGTCCAGGTCTTTCTTATTGGCGACGAGAAGCGTCCGCTTTCGGAACAGCGGCGGGACGGGGCTTTCCTCGGGCGGGATATAATCTTCTCGGACAAACTCGACCCGTTTTTCTTTGAGCTTGGCGACGAGCGATTCAAGAAGAGAGAGGGACTCGGGGTTGGCCACATCGACGACGATCAAGGCCGCGTCGGCGATCTTGATGAGCTCGACCTGCCAGCTTTCCATGATGTCGGGCATGAGAGGCGGCAGGTCGATAAGCTGAATCCGGATATTTTCGAATTTCATCATATACGGCGCGGGAGCGCGTGTCGTAAACGGATAATCGCCCACTTCGGGATCGGCTCCCGTGAGCGCCTTGATTAGCCTGGATTTGCCCGCGTTCGGCGGGCCGATGACGATGACCTGACCGGCGCCCTGCTTGTCGATGATGTAGCTTAGGCCGTGTTTGCCCGACGGCCGCTTGGCCATCTCTTCCTTGAGCTTGGCGATCTTGGATTTATGCTGGGCCTGGAGTTTTTCCGTCCCCTTGTGTTTGGGGATGAGAGCCAGCATCTCCTCCAGGATTTCGATCTTTTCCTGAGGCGTCTTCGCTGTTTTGAGCTTTCTCTCGGCTTCCAAGTATTGGGGCGTCAGGTTTGCCGGCATGGATGTCCTCTTCGCACAAAATTATACAAATTGTCGGTCGAATTGACAAATTGAGAAGGATCTTTTTTTCCGCGATTCGAATGAATTCTGAAACGGACGGCGCCGATTGGGGCTGATCGGCAAGAGGGCCCGTTAGGCAGCAATTTGAAATATCCAGAAAACCCCAAATTATTGTGATTTCCATTCCTTGACTCCACAAAATATTGTGGATTTTGTTCGATAATTTCCTTTACTTCAGCCCCATTTTTCGGTATAATTTTAGCTTAAAAATGTCCTCCGGGTTATGTGAGAAACCTGTCTTTATAATCCGTCTTTTTTCAATGAGATAGATGCCATGAAAGAAAAAAGATATACAGCCGAGAGCATCAAAGTTTTGAAGGGACTGGAAGCGGTCCGCAAGCGTCCGGCCATGTATGTCGGGAGCACCGGGCCCGAAGGGCTCGATCACCTTGTCTATGAAGTCGTCGACAACTCCGTCGATGAGGCGCTCGCCGGCTATTGCAAAAATATCGAGGTCTTTATCCACGTCGATAACTCTGTCACGGTCATCGACGACGGCCGCGGCATCCCGGTCGAGCTGCACAAGAAGGAGAAAAAGTCTGCCGCCGAAGTCGTCATGACCATGCTCCACGCCGGCGGCAAGTTCGACGACAAAACGTACAAAGTCTCGGGCGGCCTCCACGGCGTGGGCGTCTCGGTCGTAAACGCCCTGTCCAAGCGCCTCGACCTCGAGATCAAGCGTGACGGAGGGATTTATACTCAGAGCTATGAGCGCGGCAACCCGGTCACGAAGCTCAAGCAGTTCGGCAAGACAAAAAAAACCGGCACGAAAGTCGTCTTCTGGCCCGACGACGAGATCTTCGACACGACGGAGTTCAACTTCGAGGTTCTTACCCAGCGAATGCGGGAGCTGTCGTTCCTCAACCGCGGCATCAGGATCGCGATCACGGACGAGCGCGCTAATAAAACTCACGAATTTCAGTATAAAGGCGGCATCCTGGAGTTCGTTCAGTATTTAAACCAGAACAAGACCGTCCTCAATCCCCGGCCGATCTATTTCGAAAGCAAGAAAGACGACATCATCGTCGAGCTGGCCTTCCAATACAACACCGTCTATTCCGAGACGATCTTCTCCTTCGTCAACAACATCAACACCACCGAGGGCGGCACGCACCTCATCGGCTTCAAGTCCGCGCTGACCCGTTGCATCAATAACTATGCGACCGCCCACAATATGCTCAAGGACCTGAGCGTCGGCCTCTCGGGCGACGATACGCGAGAAGGCTTGTGCGCCGTCCTCAGCGTCAAGATGCGGGATCCGCAGTTTGAGGGCCAGACCAAAACCAAGCTCGGCAATTCCGAGGTCAAAGGTGTTGTCGAGTCCCTCGTCAATGACCAGCTCTCGGCTTATCTCGAGGAAAATCCGACCAACGCCAAGCGGATTATCTTGAAAATTCTCGACGCGGCGCGGGCGCGCGACGCGGCTCGAAAAGCAAGAGAACTTGCCCGCCGGAAAAGCGTGCTCGAATCCACATCGCTTCCCGGAAAGCTGGCCGACTGCCAGGAGCGGGACCCGGCCTTGGCTGAGATCTATATCGTCGAGGGCGATTCCGCCGGCGGATCGGCCAAGCAGGGACGGGACCGCCGCTTCCAGGCCATCCTGCCTCTTAAAGGCAAGATCCTGAACGTAGAAAAGGCGCGCTACGACAAGATCCTCAAAAACGAGGAGATCGGTGTCTTGTTCGCCGCCCTCGGCACGGGCGCCGGAGAATCCGAATTCAGCTTGGAAAAGCTCCGCTACCACAAGGTCATCATCATGACCGACGCCGACGTGGACGGCTCGCATATCCGGACGCTGCTCATGACCTTTTTTTATCGACAGATGCGGCCGCTCATCGAGCAGGGTTTTCTCTACATCGCTCAGCCGCCGCTTTACAAAATTTCGCGCGGCAAAGAGATACAATACCTCAAGGAAGAACGGGTCTATGAGAGATGGATGATCAAAAAGATCTCCGAGGAGTTCAAGGCCAGAGTCAAGGGCCAAAAAGAGATCTTCGAGGGCGAGAAATTCCGCAAGCTCTTTCTGCGGATCATCCAGAAGAAAAATTTCATCCAGCTCCTGGAACGAAAGAATTATCCCTTCTTCCTGATCGAGCTCCTCATCCGCGAGGGCGTGGACGGTCTCGAATTCCTTCAGACGAAGAAGAACATGAAAAGGATCCAGGGCCTTATCGAGGGCAAGGGCCTGACTGCGGAACTTGGACACGACGAAGAGTATGACGCTTACGAGCTGGCCATCAAGTTCCAGGTCAACGGCATGTCCATAAGCGCCAAGGTCAACCTGGCCCTGATCGATTCGACCGAATACAAGAATCTATTTAAGATCTTCAAGGAGCTTGAAAACTTCCGGCCGCCCTTCGAGATCCTGAGCGACGCCGAGACCGTGATGATCGAGAACGAGACTAAGCTCCTCGACTACCTGTTCGAGAAGGGCCGGAAGGGCGTCACCATCCAGCGCTATAAAGGCCTCGGTGAGATGACGCCCGGACAGCTCTGGGAAACGACTATGAATCCTGAGGACCGCTCCCTGCTCAAGGTCTCAATCCAGGACGCGGTCGAAGCGGACAAGGTGTTCTCCGTCCTCATGGGCGACGAGGTGGAGCAGCGCCGGCAGTTCATCGAAAGCAATGCGCTGCTGGCCCAGAACCTGGATATATAAGATATATTTGTCATGGCGAGCCGCCGGAGGCGGCGCGGCAATCCCCTGGGAATCGGGAATGAGATCGCCACGCTTCGCTCGCAACGACAAAAAAAGCAAACATAATGGATAAAGATAAAGACAAGGAAAAGGACGTCAAGAAGGAAGTCCCGCCGGCCGCCCTTAAAATTTCCGTCGTCAGCCTCGAAGAGGAAATGAAACGGTCCTATCTGGACTACGCGATGAGCGTCATCATCGGCCGGGCCATCCCCGATATCAAGGACGGCCTCAAGCCCGTCCACCGCCGCGTTCTCTACGCGATGTATGAGTCGGGAACGCAGTGGAACAAGCCCTATAAAAAATCGGCGCGCATCGTCGGCGACGTCATCGGCAAATACCATCCCCACGGCGACCAGGCCGTCTACGACACCCTGGTTCGCATGGCTCAGGATTTCAGCCTGCGCTATACGCTGGTCGACGGCCAGGGGAATTTCGGCTCCATCGACGGCGACCCGCCGGCCGCCATGCGCTACACCGAAGTCCGGATGTCGAAGCTGGCCTCAGAGCTCCTGGCGGACATCGAAAAAGACACGGTCAATTTCATTCCCAACTACGACGAAAGCTTGACGATGCCCGAAGTCCTGCCGACGAAGTTCCCCAACCTGCTGGTCAACGGCGGGTCGGGCATCGCCGTCGGCATGGCGACCAACATTCCGCCGCACAACCTGGGCGAAGTCATCGACGGCCTGATTTACCTCATCCAGCATCCGAACGCCGGCCTCGACAAGATCATGGATTTTGTCCCCGGCCCGGATTTCCCGACAGGCGGGTACATCTTCAACAGGCAGGGTATTCGCGACGCCTACCGCGAGGGCCGGGGCGTCATCCAGATCCGGGCCAAGACGACGATCGAGCACGGCGAAAAGGGTGAGCGGGAGCGCATCGTCGTCACCGAAATTCCTTACGTCGTCAATAAAGCCCGGCTTCTGGAGAGCATCGCTGAGCTGGTCAATGAGAAGAAGATCGAGGGAATCGCCGATATCCGCGACGAATCCGACCGGGAAGGAATCCGCATCGTTATTGAAATCAAAAAGGGTGAACTGCCCGAACTTGTGCTCAACAACCTCTACAAACATACGGCGCTCCAGACGTCCTTCGGCATCATCATGCTGGCCATCGTCGACAAGCAGCCCAAGATGTTGAGCCTCATCGACATCATGAAATATTTTATCTCCCACCGCCAGGACGTCATCAGGCGCAGGACGCGGTTCGACCTCAAGAAGGCCGAACACCGGGCCCACATCCTGGAAGGCCTGACGATTGCCCTTGACCACCTCGATGCTATCATCAAGCTTATCCGCAGCTCCAAAAATGTCGACGAAGCGCGGACCGGCCTCATGGAACGGTTCAAGCTGACCCAAATCCAAGCCCAGGCCATCCTGGAGATGCAGCTCCAGCGGCTGACCCACCTCGAACGCGAGAAAATCGTTCAGGAATACAAGGAGATCAAAGCCCTGATCGTGAAGCTCAAAAAAATCCTGAGCTCAGACAAGCTTGTCCAGGAGATCATCGTCGATGAGCTCAAGGAGACGAAGGAGCATTACCGCGATGAGCGCCGGACCGAGATCCGCGACGAAGTCGTCGGCGACATCCGGCCCGAGGACCTGATTAAAGAAGAGGACGTCGTCGTTCTTTACACCCAATCCGGCTACGTCAAGCGGACCTCCTTGAGCTCGTATCATTTCCAGATGCGCGGCGGCAAGGGTCGGAAAGGCATCTCCATGAAGGCCGAGGACGTCGTCGAGCACCTCTTCGTTTGCTCGACGCACAACTACCTGCTCTACTTTACGAATAAAGGCCGTGTTTACTGGCTCAAAGCGCTTGAAATTCCCGACGTCGGGATTGCCGGCCGCGGCAAATCGATCAATAATCTTATCGACTTCCAGCCCGAGGAAAAAGTCACCTCGGTCGTGGCCGTCAAGGATTTCAGCGAGAATAAATTCATCGTCATGATGACCACCAACGGATTGATCAAGAAGACCAAGCTCGACGAATTCAAGAACATCCGCAAAGGCGGGATCATCGCCGTCACGCTCAGAAAGAAGAGCGAGCTGTTGTGGACACGCGTTACGGACGGCAAGCGCGACATCGTCATCGCCACCAAGCTGGGCAAGGCGATCCGCTTCAAGGAATCCGACGTCCGGCCGATGGGCCGGCAGGCCGCAGGCGTAAGAGCCATGTCGCTCGCCAAAAGGGACGAAGTCATCGGCATGGTGGCCATCGGAGAGGAAGATAAATTCATCTTCACCGCCAGCGAAAAAGGCTACGGCAAGAAGACCGAAACGGGTTTCTACCGTAAGCAGCGCCGGGGCGGCAAGGGACTGATCAACCTCAAGATCACGCCGAAAATCGGGAACGCCATGGGCATCCTGAGCATCTCAGAAGAGGACCTCCTCGTCGTCACCGTCGCCGGCAAGGTCATCCGGATCAACACCAAGCAGGTCCGCGCCTCGGGCCGGGCCACCCAGGGCGTGCGGCTTATTCACCTGGAAGACAAGGACCGCGTCTCGTCCGTGGCCAAGGCGCGCGAATCCGAATAGAATTTTAGTTCTCTTTCCTCCCTTCCATGATCGCTGCGGCCGTTCCTGGGCCTCTCCTTTTTTGCCCGCAGAAGCGGAAGGGGACCCCGTCCTCCTTTTTTGCTTGACAGAGCTGACCTCCAAATCTAAAATGAGCACACCTTAAGAAATGGAGGAGGGAAAATGGTCACGACTCTCTCCGAGCTTTTGCTCAATTCCTTAAAAAGCTACCCCAAGCCCGAATTTATGCTGGTCAAGAGAGACGGGCGCTATACCCCGATTTCAACGCAAGAATTCGGCGCCAAAATCAGGCTTTTTTGCCTGGGGCTTAAAGATTTGGGCCTGGCCAAAGGGGACAAACTCGTCATTCTCTCCGAAAACAGGCCGGAATGGGTGATGGCCGATTTTGCCTGCCTGTGCGCGGGCGGAATCACCGTCCCCATCTATACGACCCTCGTTCCCGAACAGATGAAATATATCATCAATGATTCGGACGCCAAATTCGTGGTTTTTTCGGACCTCTGTCAATGGGCCAAGATTGAGGCGGTAAAGACGGAGTTGCCCCAAGTCAAATATTTCGTCAGCCTAGCCGCAGAGGCCCCGCAGGGTGTTTTGACGCTCGACCAGGTGATCGAGCGAGGCGCGAAAATCGACCGGTCCCAACCGGAGCTGTTCCGGCAGACCGCCCTCCAGATCAAGTCCGGCGATGAAGCGTCGATCATTTACACGTCGGGCACGACAGGCGTGCCCAAAGGCGTCATTCTGACGCACGGCAATTTCCTGAGCAATATCGTCACCGTTTCGACGATCATTGAATTTTCAGTCAAGGATACGGTCCTCTCCTTCCTGCCGCTGTCCCATGTGCTTGAGCGGATGGTCACCTTTACTTATATCTATAAAGGTTGCACCATCGCCTATGCGGAAAGCGTCGAGACCGTAGCCGAGAATTTGCTGGAAGTCAAACCGCAGATTATGGTCAGCGTGCCGCGGGTCTTTGAAAAAATTTACGCCAAGGTCATGGATAATGTGCTTGCCAGCTCAAGACTTAAACGGAAGATCTTCTTCTGGGCCGTCAAGGTGGGCAAAAATTATGGCCAGAGAAAGCTCGCCGGGAAGCCGATCGGTAAGGCTCTCCGCTTCAAGCACAATCTGGCCCATAAGCTTGTGTTTTCAAAGGTCATCGAGAAAACGGGAGGCCGGGTGCGGTTTTTCGTCTCGGGCGGCGCGCCGCTCTCCAAGGATATCGCCGAATTCTTCTACGCGCTTGGGCTCATGGTCCTTGAGGGATATGGTTTGACCGAGACAGCCCCGGTCATCGCAGTCAATACCTTCGAGAATTTGAAGTTCGGATCTGTCGGTAAGCCCATTCCCGGAGTCGAAGTCAAGATCGCGGCCGATCATGAAATCCTCTCCCGGGGACCGAATGTCATGAAAGGCTATTATAAGATGCCCGCCGAGACCAAGGAAGTGTTCGAGGGCGACTGGCTTAAAACAGGGGATATCGGCTATCTGGACGAAGAGGGCTTCTTGATGATCACGGACCGGAAGAAGGATCTGATCGTCACCGCCGGCGGGAAGAACGTCGCTCCGCAACCCATCGAGAACATCCTCAAGACTAATTCTTACATCGCCAACGCCGTAGTCATCGGCGACCGGCGGCGATTCATTACGGCGTTGATCGTGCCGAATTTTGAGAAGCTTGAGGAATACGCTATGTTCAGTCAGATCGCTTATGCCAGCCGAGCTGAGCTTATTAAAAACGAGCGGATCATGAATTTCCTCAAGGCTGAGATCGAACGAGTGACGCCGAACCTGGCCAACTATGAGAGGATCAAGCGGATCGCGATCCTCGACAGGGACTTTGAGATCGAGAGAGACGAAATGACGCCGTCCCTCAAAGTCCGGCGCAATATCGTCCAGCAAAAGTACAAGGACCTCATCGAAACATTGTATAAAGAGGACGCCGGCTAGCCTGATGGAATTTCTCGTTGATTTTGAATGATAAGGACGCAGGTGCAGCGCTCTGAGTTTTAGCCCGTCGCCGAATCGTCGATTTTATCCGGATTATCGGCTTTTTCTTCTTCCTCGCTCTCTTCGTCCCGCGGCTTTTGCCAATAGAGAATCCTGCCGCAGGCCTCGCACATGATGATTTTATTCATCTCCATCAGCTCATTCAGGATCTGGGGCCGGATACGCATCTGGCAGAGCGAGCAGAAATCATCCGCGATCGGCGACATCGCTACGCCGCTCATTTTCTTGCTGATGCGGAGATAGAGCCTCAGCTGGTCCGAGGGAATTTGCGGCAAGAGCGTCTGGCGTTCTCCGGCCATCTTTTCCTTTTTTTCTTCCAGCTCTTTTTTGTCCCGCGAAATGCTTTCTTTTTCTTTGAGGAGCCGTCTCTCCTCTTCCGCTTTTTTCAGATTGGCCGCTTTAATCTCTTTTTCGATATCGTCGGCGGCGATCATCTCCTGAATGATGTCTTCCTCGATTTTATCGACCTTCAACTCGGATTCATCAATTTCTTTGAGGAGAGCGGAATAAGCCCTGTTATCTTTAATCTCGTTCAATTGCCGCTTGAATTTTCCGACCTGGATTTTGTTGTCCTTGACTTCGGCTTCGAGGTCCCGGCGCTTTTTTTGGTTGGCGGCCAATTTTTCCTTGGCCTGGGTTACGACGTCGGACGTAGCTCGGATTTCCCCGTCGATGGTTTCGATTTTTACAGGGATGGCATCGAGAAAAGAAGAGATTGTTTGGAGTTCCATATCGACATGTTGCAACCTGATCAGCTTCTCAAATGAGATATCCACATTCTTTCCTCATAGTCAAATGGGCCTACCAGGATTCGAACCTGGGACCGACCGGTTATGAGCCGGGAGCTCTACCGCTGAGCTATAGGCCCAACTTTTACGGCATCCACCTTCTTTATTTTCAGCGGATATTCATTATTCGCCGAAAATAATGACCGAATCTCGCGGGAAGGGCCGCTTAGGCCACGAAAAATAATATCACGTCTTTTCTTTTTCTTCAAACAAATTACGGATACATACAGAATTTAGGGCAGAAATCGAGTCTCAGACCGGAGGTCTGAATGGTGAATTCAGTACGTGCTTCCCTAGCTCCAGTAGCCGTTGGTGAAGGATTTAAGCTTTTTGCTCCGGCTGGGGTGCTTGAGCTTACGCAAAGCTTTGGCCTCGATCTGGCGGATGCGCTCACGGGTGACCTTGAACTGCTGTCCGACTTCTTCCAGAGTATGCTCGTTTCCGTCGCCCAGGCCAAACCGCATTTTGAGGACCTTGGCTTCTCTCTCAGTCAAGGATTTCAGCGCCTCTTCGATCTGTTCCCGCAAATTGATGTGAATGACCGTGTCCGGCGGCGAGGGCAGGACTTTGTCTTCGATGAAATCGCCCAAGTGGCTGTCTTCTTCCTCGCCGATCGGCGTTTCGAGCGATATCGGCTCTTGAGCGATCTTGATGATCTTCCTCACTTTGCTCACGGGCATGTCCATCTTTTTGGCGATCTCCTCGCTGGTCGGCTCCCGACCGATCTCCTGGACAAGGCTCCGGCTGACCCGGATGAGCTTATTGATGGTCTCGATCATGTGGACCGGAATGCGGATTGTGCGGGCCTGATCGGCGATAGCCCGGGTGATGGCCTGCCGGATCCACCAGGTCGCATATGTCGAAAATTTATAACCTCGCCGGTACTCGAATTTATCGACGGCCTTCATCAGACCCATGTTTCCCTCTTGAATCAGGTCGAGAAACTGGAGGCCGCGGTTGCTGTATTTCTTGGCGATTGAGACCACAAGCCTCAGGTTGGCGGCGACAAGCTCTTTTTTCGCCTGGTCGCTGATTTTTTTTCCGGTCGTGATCGCCCGGATGGTTTTTCGTAAGTTCTGCGAATCCAGCCCGATATCTTTGAGCAGAGTCCGGAGCTGTTTGTTGACGTCTTTGAGCTTCAGATCCAGATCTTCGCCTTCTTTTTTCTTGCGGGTTTTGGCCAGCGTGAGTTCGAGTTCCTCTTTTTTTTCTTCCAGATCGTTGACCATCCGCAGCCTGTCTCTGAGGATGTCTATGATTTTTTCTTTCTGAGTCGAACGCAAGTTCAGGTCGCGGATGAGGCTCGACATCTGGACGATGATCCGGCTCCGCGACAAGACGTATTTCTTGGCGTTCGGAATCTTGTCCAGCTTACGGCTGAAATCCTTGATTTTTTTGATTTTCCCCAGGATCTGTTTCTTTTTTTCCTCGAGCTTGCCCTCGGCGATGTCGTCTTCGCTGACGTCGAACATCTCCTGGATGATGAACGGGTCGGCTTTGATCTTGTCTTCCAAAGAGAGGACTTCGTTCAGCACGAGCCGTGTCTTGGACAGCGCCTTGACAATCGCTTTTTCGCCCCGCTCGATTTCCCGGGCAATGGCGATTTCGCCCTCCCGTGTCAAAAGGGAGATGTTGCCCATCTCGCGAAGATAGAGCTTGACGGGATCGGTCGTCCTCTCCAGGCCCTGGAGCGAAACCAGCTCGCTTTTCCGGCGCTTGGGGATAATTGCTTTCTGCTTGGTGTCGAGGATCTTGATCCCGTAATCGTCGATCGAGGTCAGGAAATTGTCGAACGTTTCTTCGGTCTCCAGGTCGTCCTGAAAGGTTTTATCGATTTCCTCAAAGAGAAGATAGCCCTGCTTTCTTCCCTTGGAAATCAACTGGGAAACGTCGCCCTTGGGTGTTTTATGTTCAGAAGACACGTCGAGCTCCTAGGAGAAAAATTCTCCCCTGATATAATACTTTGCGATCGGCCATTTCGTTGCCTTCCCCTCTCATCTCAGGGCCAGGATTTGTTTGGTGAGATCCTGTTTCCGGCAGAGAAGCGATTGGACTTTTTCTTTGTCACCCGTCTTCTCCAGGCGCGCGATCTCGGTCTGGATAGTTTTCAGTTCATTCTCTTTGGCTATGATTCTCAAGGCGTAGACACAATCGAGGGCTTCCTCGACGGTCGGCGGCTTGTCTTTCTCGAGCAGAGCGCGAGAAAGATGTCTGGAAAGAGACGGATCGATTTCCTTTTGTAATTCGTGGAATATGAGGTCTTTATCCTTCCGAAACGAAACATTTATTATCCTAAAAATCGGCTCGCTTTTCAAGCCTTTGAAATCATCCTCCTGGATCTCGGCGAAAACATAGGGCCGGAGGTCTTTGGCTTCAATCAGGATCTGGAGGAGCTTCGTTTCGGCCGGCAGGAAGAGGTCCTTATCGTCGGCGGTTTTTTCCGAGGGCTTTTGCTGGGTGAGCACTCGGAGAATAGCCTCATCGACGGCCAGACGCTCCGCCGTCTGTTTGATATATTCACTGCGGACGACGGAGTCGGAAATATTTTCGATGATGGTCAGGATGCCGCGCAGGACCTTGGTTTTGACTTCGGGGACGTTCATCCGTTTCCCTTCGCTCGACGTATCGATGAGGAATTCGAGCGCCGGGACGCCGGAGGTCATGAGCTTGACGTATTCGTCTTTGCCGTGCTTCTGGATGAAGCCGTCCGGGTCGAGATTTTGGGGGAGGACGAGCACGCGGGTCTCCAAGCCTTTTTCAAAGCAAAGAGGAATGGCCCGGAAGGCGGCGGTCCGGCCGGCTGTGTCGCCGTCGTAATTGATGAGGATTTTAGACGCGAACCGGGAAGCCAGGTTGACCTGGTGGGGGGTGAGCGCTGTTCCGAGGGACGCTGCGCAGTTCGTGACGCCCGACATGTAGAGCGACAGGAAATCCGTATATCCTTCGACGAGGACGATCTCGTCCGCGTTGCGAACGGCGTCCTTGCTGAAGTTAAGGCCGTAGAGGATTTGGCCCTTGGTGTAGACCGGAGTATCGGGCGAGTTTAAATATTTTGGCTCGGCGTCAAAGAGCGTCCGGCCGCCGAAGCCGACAACTTTTCCGGTCAAGCTGAAAATAGGGAAGATCACCCGGCCCCGGAAGCGGTCATAATACTCGTCCTTTTTCTTTCCCGGCAGGATGAGACCGGCTTTTTCGAGAAGGCTGACGGGTGTGTCTTTTTGCTTGAAGTAACTGAAAAGCGAGTTCCAGGAATTCAGGGCGTAGCCGATTTTGAATTCCTGGATGATTTTGTCGGAGATGCCCCGTTTCTTGAGGTATTCCTGGGCGTCTCTGCCTTCCTGGGTATTGAACAAGTTTTTTTTGAAATAAGCCAGGGCGGATTCGTTGATCTGCAAGATCTGTTCTTCGAACTTTAACGCCTGGGGGGAGAGCTTGCGCTGTTGGGGAAGCGGGATGTTGTATTTTTCAGCCAAGTATTTCAACACTTCGGGAAAGCTGAGGTTTTCTTTCTCCATGACCAGGGAGAAAACGTCTCCTCCGATGCCGCAGCCGAAGCAGTGGAAGAGCTGTTTTTCGCTGTCCACGGTGAAAGACGGAGTCTTTTCCGAGTGAAAAGGGCAGAGGCCGACGTGCTTTCTTCCCCGTTGCCGCAGCGTCGTGTACTGAGAAGCGATCTCTATGATATTGGCAACTTGCCTGATTTGGTCGATAATCTCCATCTGTTATAAGAACTCGGATTTTTGCAGAATTTATCTTAATATAGGTTCCAACCCCCCGTTTGTCAAGGCGACTCAGATTAAAGGTAACTTGGATAAAAAGACGGGGTCCGAATTTTTATAGGTGGTTGATGATGCTGGCAAGATAGGCGGCGCCGAAGCCGTTGTCGATGTTGACGACGCCGACTCCCCCCGGGCAGGAGTTGAGCATGGCCAAGAGCGCCGCCACGCCCTTAAAGCTGGCGCCGTAGCCGATGCTTGTCGGAACGGCAATGATCGGGACGGAGAAGAGGCCGGCCACGACGCTGGGCAAAGCGCCTTCCATCCCGGCCACAGCGATGATGACCCGGGCCTGTTTGATTTTATCGTACTCGCCCAGGAGGCGATGAAGCCCGGCCACGCCCACGTCATAAACGCGTTCCACATCATTTCCCATCATATCGCAGGTCACGCCAGCTTCTTCGGCGACCGGGATGTCCGAGGTGCCGGCGGTCAGAACGACGATTTTCCCTTTTCCGGCCTCCGCAGATTTTTGTTTTAAGTAGGCGATTTTTCCTTGAGGATTATAACAGGTTTTGGGAATCGCTTTTTTGATTTTTTTATACGTCTCAGGCTCAATCCGGGTTATGAGCAGGCTGCTCCCTTTTTTGACGATCTCCCGGCTGATTTTGAGGATTTGTTCGTCGGACTTTCCGAGGCCGTAGATGATTTCAGGAAAGCCCTTTCTCAGTTCTCGGTGGTGATCGATTTTGGCAAAATCCAAATCCTGGTAGGGATAATCTTTCAGAGTTTGGAGAGCCTCTTTCGGGGAGAGCTTCCCTGCCTGGACTTTCTTCAAAATTTCTTCCAGTTGCGATTTCATGCAGGGATTCTACCATAAAAAATATGAGATCGCCACGACACCTTTGGTCTCTCGCGACGACTTCATCGGATCGCCGCGCTCCCTTCCATCGTTGGCGATGACACAGAAAATTGTCAGAAGCGCAGGCTTGATCCCGCCATATTTCCGAGGCGCGGAATTCGGTACATGTGCCATGATTGTTTTATGCTAGAATATGAGGGAAGGCGCCGAACTGGCTATGACCGAAAAAAAAACAATCAAAAGAGACATACGACTCTCGGGCATCGGCGTCCATTCCGGAAAAAACGTCAACCTGACACTCAGGCCTTCCGAATCGGGCCGGATCGTTTTCCGGCGAACCGACCTGGGAAATTTGGAAATGGCCCTCAACCTGAAAAATATTGAGGCCCGCAACGGCACGGCCATCGTCGGAGAGAAATTCAAGATCCGGACCGTCGAGCATCTGCTGGCAGTTCTTTACGCCTTCGGCATCTCGAGCCTCGACATCGAGCTTGACGCGGATGAAATCCCGATCCTGGATGGGAGCGCGCTCCCGTTTGTCCAGGTCTTTGAACAAGCAGGAACCAAGATGGTTGCGAAGAAGATCTCCCATCTAAAAATCCTCAAGGCCTTTGTCTTGGAAGATAAAGACGCCGTCATTTTCGTCACGCCTGCGGCCGACAATTCGAGTTTGGTCCTTTCCTACACGATCGAGTATCCGCACTCCGCGATCCAAAGGCAGACTCTCAGCTTGACGTTTCATCCGGATACTTTTATTCGCGACATCGCGCCGGCCCGGACCTTCGGGTTTTTCAAGGACGCCGAAAGCCTGAGGAGCCAAGGACTGGCCCTCGGCAGCTCTTTCGAAAATGCCGTCGTCTTGGACGAAGAAAAAGTTATGAACGGCCCTCTTCGCTTCCCGGATGAGTTCGTGCGCCACAAGCTCTTGGACCTCGTCGGCGACCTGGCCCTCCTCGGCCATCCGCTCATCGGCTCGTTCCGCGCCCATAAGGCCGGCCACGGCCTCCATCTTAAGGTCGTTCAATTTATTAATGAAAATCCTGATTATTGGCAGGAACTATAAGCTCTGCCATCCCGCCGTTAAGATCATGCAGGCCCACCTGCCGAATTCAGAAATGAGAACTATCTCCCCCCTTTATCCCAGGCTGAAATCGGAAATTCTTGTCAATGTCCCCGAATTTTTGTAAAATGTTGATCAGACCGATTTTGGGAGTAAAAACGTGAGAGATGAAAAAGCGAAAAAAGACGAATACCAGAAGGCGCTGGCCGCCTACGCGGATGGGATGAAGGAATTCCGCAAAGGAAAGTTCGAGAAGGCGGGCGAGATGCTGAAAAATTTCATCGAAAAATATCCAGTGGAAAAAGAGCTGGTCGACAGAGCAAAAATCTACACGGCCATCAGCAAGGAGAAGATGAAAGAACCAAAAGAATCCGTTTCTCTGAAGACTTTCGACGATTATTATCAGTACGGAATTTACAAGATGAACAGCCGCGAGTTCGATGAAGCGCTGAAGCTGTTCGAGAAAGCCCAGAAGCTCGACGCCGAGGAGGGCAAGCTCAATTATGCGCTGGCCGACCTTCATTGCCTGATGGGTCAGACCGACGCCTGCCTGGAATATCTGAAAAAAGCCGTTCAGATCGACAAATTTTTCCGGATTCTGGCCCAGAACGAGGCCGATTTTGAACCCTTATGGGAGGACAAGAAATTTAAGCTGATCACCCGGATCATATGAGACAACGATTGCTGGCTCTAGTCTTGGCTGCAGGGGAGGGAACCAGATTTAAATCGGACAGAGCCAAGGTCCTTCATCCCTTGCTGGGGAAATCCATGTTGAGACTGGTCCTGGACTCCGCCGGGAGCGTCAAGCCTGATAAAACCTATATCGTTGTCGGGCGCCAGGGCGAGAACATCATGGAAGAAGCGGCGGCTTCGGGCGCGGAATTCATTCATCAAAAAAAGGCGAAGGGCACGGTTCAGGCGGTTCTCGCGGCCAAGCCGGTGTTTAAAGGCTGCGCCGAGAGCGATGTCCTGATCATTCCGGGTGACATGCCCTTGCTTCGTCCCCGAGCGTTAAAAGCGCTGATCGCGACCCACCGCAGGCGCGGCAACGCACTGACCTTCATGAGCGGCGACGGAAACCCCGCCGGCGTCTATATTTTTAAAGCCGGAGAGCTGCTGCCTGTTTTGTCGAAAATTTCCAAGAAGCAAAATAAGCGCGCGCCCAGCTTGAAGGACGCCATCGCTCTCTTAAGCGCGGCGGGAAAGAAAGTCGGGGCTTATAAAACGACATCCGGTGAAGACATCGTCCGGATCGACACTCGTCGTGATTTCAGCCGGGCCGTCGGCATTCTCAGGGAACGGAAAATCCGCGAGATCGCCGATCGCGGTGTCGCGATTTTGAATCCTTCGGCGACGTGGATCGACCTCGAGGCCGAGATCGGTCGAGACACGGTCATCTATCCGGGAGCCGTCATCGAGGGCCGGACGACGATCGGTCGCCACTGCCGGATTTATCCCGGCGCCCATATCATCAACTCGAAGATCGGCCGGAACGTCAAAGTCTTGAGCTTCACCGTCGTCGAAGACACCGTCATTGAGGATGATGCTTGGGCCGGACCGTTCGCCCGGTTGCGGCCGAAGACGATTCTTCGCTCGGGCTCCCGCGTCGGAAACTTCGTCGAGATGAAAAACACGGATTTCGGCCGCGGATCGAAAGCCGGCCATCTCTCGTATCTCGGCGATAGCTGGATCGGGGAGGACGTCAATATCGGCGCCGGCACAATCACCTGCAATTATGACGGCCTGAAGAAGAATAAAACGATCATCGAATCCGGGGCTTTCATCGGCTCGGGCTCGGAGCTCGTGGCGCCGGTCAAAGTCGGCCGCGGGGCTTATGTCGGCGCCGGCTCGGTGATCACCAAGGATGTCTCACCCGGAGCCTTAGCTGTCTCCCGGGGAAGACAATACGAGAAGCCGGGCTGGTCGCGCCGTCGGCGGAATAAACTCGCCACAAAAACAAAAAGGAACGCGAACGGAGAATAGGGAACCACGATGTGCGGCATCATAGGTTACATAGGGCCGAAAAGCGTTGTTCCGGTCCTGATTGAAGGCTTGAAGAAGCTTGAATACCGAGGCTACGATTCCGCGGGAGTCGCGGTAGTTGATAAGAACCACGTCCATGTGAAAAGGGTTAAAGGAAAAGTCCGGGCGTTGGAAGCGATCCTTCAAAAATCCCCTCTCCAAGGAAGCTACGGCCTGGGGCACACGCGTTGGGCTACACACGGCCGGCCGAGCGAGGAAAACGCTCATCCGCACCGCGATTGCAGCGGCTCGATCGTCATCGTCCACAACGGCATCATCGAGAACTATCTCGCTTTGAAGCAAAAATTGCAGGCCGAAGGCCACGCTTTTCGCACCGAAACCGACACCGAAGTCATCGCCCACCTCATCGAAAAATATTTTAAGGGCAGGCTTGAGGATGCCGTCCGGGCCGCAGTAGCCGAGCTTGAAGGCGCCTTCGCCATCTCCGTCATTTCGGCCAAGGACCCGAATAAAATCGTCGCCGCCAAGGTCGGACCTCCGGTCGTCGTGGGGCTCGGTGAAGGCGAGACTCTGATTTCTTCCGATATCAATCCCATTCTCAGCCACACGCAGAAAGTGGTTTTTCTTGAAGACGGCGAAATGGCCGTCATCGATACCGCGGGCGCAAAATTTTTTGACTTCAAAGGACATCCGCTCCAAAAAAAAGTCGAACAGCTGGCCTGGAATCCCTTAATGATCGAAAAGCGGGGCTTCAAGCATTTCATGCTTAAGGAAATCTTCGAGCAGCCCGAGGTCGTTCGCGACACGCTGCTGGGCCGGCTGTCGCTCGACACGGGGAAGGTCCTGCTCGATGAAATCGGCCTTACGCCGCAGCTTTGGAAAAAGATCCGCAAAGCGGTCATCATCGCCTGCGGAACGTCGTATCATGCCGGCCTGGTCGGAAAATATTTTCTGGAATCCCTGGCCGGAATTCCGGTGGATGTGGAGTACGCATCGGAATACCGCTACCGGGATTTTATCCTGGACAAAGACACTTTGGTCATCATCATCTCGCAGTCCGGGGAGACGGCGGATACGCTGGCGGCTCTGCGGGCTTCCAAGGACAGATGCGCGGCCGTCTTGGCCGTCACCAATTCCGTGAGTTCCTCCATCGCCCGCGAAGCGCACGGCGTCCTTTATACGCACGCGGGGCCGGAGATCGGCGTGGCGGCGACAAAAACGTTCACGGCGCAGATGACCGCGCTGGCCCTCATTGCGCTCAACCTGGCCCAGACCCGGGGCGCATTGGATGCGGAGGCGGGCTCGGAGTTCATCCAGGAGCTCCAGCGCATTCCCCATAAAATAGAGAAGATTCTCAGCCGGGCCAAAACGCTCGAAGACCTGGCGTTTCGTTTCGTGCCCTTCTCCCATTTTCTTTTCCTCGGCCGCTGGGTCAACTTCCCCGTCGCCCTTGAAGGCGCGCTCAAGCTCAAGGAGATTTCCTACATCCATGCCGAAGCCTATCCCGGCGGAGAGATGAAACACGGGCCGATCGCCCTGATCGATGAAAAAATGCCGACGATGGTCATCATCCCCGAGGACCGCGTTTACGATAAAATGCTGAGCAATATTTCGGAAATCAAGGCGCGGAGCGGTTTTATTCTAGCGGTGGCTTTTGAAGACGACAGGCAAATTCAGGAGCACGTCGATGTCGTGATTCCCATCCCCGGGACCCACCCGCTCCTGACGCCCTTTTTGACGGCCGTGCCCCTGCAGCTATTCGCCTATTATATCGCCGCCAAGAGGGGAGCGGACGTCGACCAGCCGCGGAATCTGGCTAAGAGCGTCACCGTCGAATAAATTTAAAATTTCAGCTTGGCCGAAACCCGGGCCTGGCGCGGCTGCTGGCGGCCCCAGACCGTCCCGAAGAGAGAAATATCTTCTTTGACATAGGAAATAGGCCGCTGGCTGTTTAAAAGGTTGAAAACATCAAGCCGGACCGCCAATGACGCATTCTTAAAAATTCCGAAACGGGGAATGGTAAACGATTTTTCAAGCGACAGGTCCAAGTAGGTGTGAGGTTCTGTTTTCCGCGTACCCCGGCCCTCGGGAAAAGAATAATAGCCTTCAAAACCTGGGACATAGCCCAGTTTCTCCCAGTAGTATCCGGAGATATATTCAAACGCCGCCGACAACAGAACGCCGTATGGCCCGCTAAATATCGCATTCAACTTGAAGTTATGATCGATCGAGTAGGGAAGTTTTCCATACCAACCCTCGTCCCCGACGCCCCGTCCGCCCAGGCCTCCGAACATTGCGTCGACCTCTGCTTTATAAGCCGCATATTCCGGAAGCGGGGGGATGTACATATGTTTTCCAAAGAGCCCGACATAATTCGTGCTGCCTTCTTCCTGGGACCAGGAGCCGGTTTCGGTTTGTCCGGGGTTCGTCCCCTCGGCCAGAGCGTGGGAATAGGATGCATTCAGGAAAAAGTTTTGTCCGATTTTTCCATTGAGCTCGATTTCAAAACCGCTGTAGTTTCGTCTTTTATACTCAAAATTATCGTACAAAAATTTATACCTCAAAGCAGAACCCGGGTCCAAGATCATCAGGGCTTCCAGCAGGTTTTTCGTGCTGGACTGGACATAGCGGGCTTTGACGGCCCAGTCCCGGGCAATCCTGCGGTCGAACTCGACGAGGATACGGGATTGGAAATTTGGCTTTAAGCCCTGCGCGGCTTCAAAGCGCTGCATCGGCAGTTCCCAACTGAACTCCCAGTTCGAAGGATTGTGCACTTGGCTGTCGGATGGATTCTCCGGCCCTTTCCAAACATAGTCGCGGTAGGTCAGGCTTCCTCCCGGATTGAAAAAGCCGAGGGGCATGGTCGTGATCGGATCCGAGAATCTTCCCCAGGCGACCTTAAGGACATTGGCGCTGTCTTTAGTCAGGTCGACGGTCAGGGAAAACCGCGGCGAGATGAAATCCATCAATCCCCAGGACCAGATTTTTTCCCCTTGGCCGTCCAAGCAGACTTGGGTCTGGCTGCGCACGCCGGCCATCAACGTGAATCGATCCCATGAGACTTTGTCTTTAAAATAAATCCCTATCCCTTTTGATGAATTTTTAAAGGTGAAAAAGCCGTATTCGCGAAGCGAGGTCGGCGTTCCATGATTATTTTTCCAGGTGTCAAAAATATATTTCGTCCCGTTGTCAAACCCGTCGCCCGGAAAAATATCTTCATTTTTTCCGCTGAACTCCGAGCTGAAATCGGAAGAGATATCGTAATATTCCAAGCCGAGGTTGATTTCATGGTGGCCGAACGTCTCGGTCTCGAAAAATTTCGTGAGCTTGAGGCTTGCGTCCAGCCGTTTCTCGTCGTCTTTTACGTTGCCGTAGGAATTGTGTATGTTCTGCGCCAGGTCCATGATGAAATATTGGGCCGGGCCGAGATCGCCGGATACGGGATACTTGAACGATTCTCTGCTGACAAGACCCAACCCGGCTTCCATAAAGGTTGAAGCATTCAAAATACCTTTATAGTTCATCCGGAGAATCAAATCTTTATAATCTTTTCCTTCATTCATCTCCGGGATTCCCGTGCCGCCTGTCTGCTTGAAGGATTGGTCGTAGATGGCCGTGAGGGACAGATTGTGGTTGCTGTTAAACGAATAGGTGAGCTTTGTGAAAATGTTGTTGTTGCCGGTCGCCTTTTTGCCGCCGGGGATAAACAGATAATCGACATATCCGTCTTTGGTCTCCTCGGCATTCGTGTAATAATTCTCCGAGATAAAAAACCAGAGCTTATCCTTGAGGATCGGGCCGCCCAAGTTGAAATACCAGTTGGAGTTGGAAAAATAATTGGGTTCGCTGACGATCGAAAGCTGCGGCTGGCGTGCCGCCTGCAGATTCTTGTCCATGAAGACCAGGCTGAATTCTCCCTTGAAATCGTTGCTCCCGCTTTTCGTGACCATGTTGATGATGCCGCCGTAGGCCGAGCCGAATTCGGGGCTGAACGGGTCGGAGATGACCTGGATCTCGTCGAGCGAATCGAAATTGAGCTTTGTCCCGGAGTCCTTGAGGCGGACGCCGCTGATCGCCAGGCCGTCCACGACCCAGGTGTTGCCCTCCTCGCCCTCGCCGCGAAAGCTCGGCTGCCCTTCCGTCGCCGTGCCGCGGCGGGTGTTCATCCGGACGCCGGTGACGCCGGGCGCGTTTTTGACGGCGTCGACGACCGTCCGGTTCTGAGCGGGAATTTTTTCCAGGTCCGCGGCGCTCAGGTGATAAGACGTGTCCGTCGAAGTCTTGTCGATGAGCGGCGTTTCGGCGGTCACGGTAATTTCTTTTTGGATGGCGGACAGAGTCATCGTCACTTTTAAGCTGGTCGTCATCCCCAGGCGGACGATGACGTTTTCCTCTTTGACCGTGTTGAACCCTCGGAGTTTGAAGGTCAGCGTGTATTTCCCGACCGGCAGGAGCGGAAAGACAAAGTCGCCGTCTCTTGTGGACAGAGCGGTGCGCAGGCCCTGGAGCGAGGGGCTTGCGGCGGCGATGTCAACGCCGGGGAGACCCACGCCGTTCTCATCGACGATCTTGCCTTTGATCTCGCCCGTCTCGATGGCCAGCGCCAGGCCGAGGACCAAAGCGCCCAATCCGATCAATAAAAAAACGAATCGATGAAGGAGTTTTCCTCTTTTTTGATCCATCATGGCGGCTTCCTTATTTTTTATCTTTTCTTTATCGAGAGTTTTCCGGCGGCGGGCGGAGCCTATTCTTTTTCGCTCTGGATCTTTATTCGATCTTGATTTTCTTTTTTACCTCGGCTTTCCGGCTTTTGTCCTTGTCGAGGGCTTCGATGCGGCTGTCGATCAAGGTGCGAAGGGCCAACAATGCTTCTTTTTTGGCTTGACGCAGGTGGTTATGGACTCCGGCGGGCATGAACAGGGAAAACAACTCCTCCGGAAGCGGGATCGTGATTTTGATTTCCCGGATTTTGTTTTCGGCCATGGTTTCCTCCTGGCTGCGCTCAGGGCGCAAAGGTGATTTTCAAACGGTCTCCCTCGAATTTGGCTCCTTCGACGGATTGGTTGACCAAGACCCGGGGGAGAAGGATGTTCCGTTTAAAAGCGCCGGCCTTGATAATCAACTCTTCGCCTTTCTGGGTCAGGTCGAGGTCCTTTTTTTCAACGAAGGGAAGGTTGAGGGACAGAACGTATCGGCCGTTGGCTTTTTCGATGCGGATCGGCTTTTGGGCGAAAAACAGCTGGGCCGGGTCTTGGCCGCCGTAGACGTGCGCGGCGATTTTCTCCAGCAGCTCGATTCCGACGATCTCTCGGTCAAAGAGCGGCAGCGAGCGCAGCGGCAGGGGCGAAAAGATTTCCTCGATCAGAAGCCGATAATTTTCCTGGATCGTTTTCCATTGGGCGAAATAGGGGTCTTCGACCTGGGAAGGAATCATGCGGTTGAGGATGATGAGATCGACGGAAAATCCGAAGAGGTTGAAAAATGTGTAAGCCCGCTGGGCCTCCTTGATGACCATTTTTTCCGGGTTGATGACCAGGCGGATCGATGTGTTTTGGCCGTCTTCGAGGATCTCCTTCATTTCGGCGAGCTGGAGAGTTAATTTTTTGATCGCCCCAAAAATATGGTCCTTCGGAAAAGGGAAGGGAAGGAAGCGGCTGGCCACGGGGCGGACGGCTTTGGCGGCCGTGCGCTGAATGGGGAAGATATGCTTGAGATACCAGTCGGTGATTTCCGGAGCAGACAGCAAGCGCAGCGTGTCGCCGGTGGGCGCGCAATCGACGATGATGATCTCGAATTCCCCGGTCTTGCGGTAGTTGCGGATTTCCATCAGGCTGAAAAGCTCCTCCATGCCGGGAAAAACGCTCAGCTCTTCGGCTTCCACGGCGCTGATGCCCTGGGAGGCGAAGAATTCGGCCAAGTATGCCTTTATCTCACCCCACTTTTTCTCAATCTCCTCCAGGGCGTTGACTTCGCGGCCGTAGAGGTTGGGAGCGATGGCCGTCAGTCTGTTGGTGAGCTGGATATCGAACGAGTCAGAAAGGCTGTGGGCGGCGTCTGTCGAAATAACGAGCGTTTTCCGGCCTTTTTTGGCGCAGAGGAGGGCCGTGGCCGCCGAGAGAGTCGTCTTGCCGACGCCGCCTTTGCCCGTAAAAAGTATGAGCCTCATGCTTTCAAAAGCTATTGTAGCATGAGGCATTTTGACGTCAAGGGCCGGGACAACTGAAATTGATGATGATCGCTTGGGCTTGAGTTTGTATTATTTTGCTGATTAAATAATAGTATAGAGAAATTAATATGGACGCAATAAATAATGTGACAACCTAGAGGCGGCGCTTAAGCCGTCCGCAGCCCCCGGACCCCGAGGAACCAGTCCCGTCGGTTCCCCCCGCCGGAAAAGCCGACGGGGCCCCCCTCCGCTACGGGGGCTTGAGAACGGCCTAAGCGCCGCCCGAACGGGGATGTCACTTTTATTAATGCGTTGATATTAGTATGCCCCTGGCGATAACACAAAGGAGGTTAGAAAATGACAAAGAAAAAAATTTCAGGCCCCTTGGCTTTCGTCTTTTTATTTACAATTCTTGCCGTTCTTTCATTTGGGCAGGAAAAACCCTTCGATCCCATCCTCAACCTGGACCGGATTTATAGCTCCCGTGAATTCACTCCGCAGCGCTTCGGTCCGGTGCGCTGGATGAAGGACGGCTCATCTTATACGGTCCTCGAGGATTCCAAGGACATCAAAGACGGCCGGGACATCGTGCTCTATTCGGCGGAGACGGGGAAACGCGAAATCCTGGTTTCCGCGTCCAAGCTCATTCCGGCCAATGAATCCTTGCCGCTGGCCGTTGAAAATTACGAGTGGTCGGCCGACGGCAGGCTGCTGCTTATTTTCACCAGCTCCAAGCGTGTCTGGAGGCAGAATACGCGCGGCGATTATTGGGTTCTGGACGCAGCCGGCGGGAAACTAAAAAAATTGGGCGGCGGCTTCGAGCCGTCGTCGCTCATGTTCGCTAAATTTTCTCCGGACGGCCGGCGAGTGGCCTATGTTGTGAAAAACGATATTTACGGCGAAGACATCGCCTCCGGCCGGCTGACGCGCCTGACCTGGGACGGCTCCGAGACGCTCATCAACGGAACGTTCGATTGGGTCTATGAAGAGGAGTTCGGCCTGCGCGACGGATTCCGCTGGAGCCCGGACGGCCGATTCATCGCCTTCTGGCAGATCGACAGCTCCTCGGTCAAAGAATTCAATCTGATCAACAACACGGATTCGCTCTATCCGCGCTTGATTCCCATCAGATATCCAAAACCCGGAGAAACGAACTCCGCCTGCCGCGTCGGCGTCGTGAGCGCGGCCGGCGGGCCGGTCCGCTGGATCCACCTTCCCGGCGATCCGCGAAACAACTATATCGCCCGCATGGACTGGGCGGAAAACTCAAACGAAATTATTCTCCAATATCTTAACCGGCTGCAGAACACAAACGACGTCATGCTTGGCGATATCCGCAGCGGCGAAGCGCGGCTGATCTTCACCGACAGCGACGAAGCCTGGGTGGACGTCATGGACAATCTCGCTTGGCTCGATAAAGGCCGCCGGTTTACCTGGCTGAGTGAACGCGACGGCTGGCGGCATATTTATCTTGTTTCCCGCGAAGGCGAGGCCAAGCTCATCACGCCCGGAGAATTTGACGTCTTGAGCATTGCCGGCATCGATGAAAAGAGCGGCTGGACGTATTTCACAGCTTCACCCGACAATCCCACCCAGCGCTATCTTTTTCGCGGCCGGCTCGACGGCAAGGGAAAGGCCGAGCGTCTGAGTCCTGTCGATAAGCCCGGATCGCACACCTATCAAATTTCGCCGTCGTCGCACTGGGCCATCCATACCTATTCGACCTTCGATACGCCTCCCGTCATCGACCTCGTCAAGCTGCCGCAGCATGCCGCCGTCCGGACTCTGGCGGATAATAAGGATCTTGCGGCCAAGGTCAAAGCGCTCAAGCGCCAGCCCGTGGAATTCTTCCGCATCGATATCGGCAACGGCGTTCTTCTTGACGGCTGGTGCCTCAAGCCGCCGGATTTCGACCCCCAGAAAAAATATCCTTTATTCTTCCAGGTCTACGGCGAGCCGGCCGGGACGACCGTCAACGACCGGTGGGGCGCAAACGGCTATTTGTGGCATCTTCTGCTGGCCCAAAAAGGGTATATCGTGGCCAGCATTGATAATCGGGGCACGCCCTCTCCCCGCGGCCGTGCCTGGCGGAAAATCATCTATCGCCAGGTCGGCATCCTGGCTTCAGCCGACCAGGCCGCGGCGGCCAAAGCCATCATCCAGAAATGGCCCTATGTGGACGCAGACCGGGTCGGCATCTGGGGCTGGAGCGGCGGCGGCTCGATGACGCTCAACATGATGTTCCGCTATCCTGAAATTTATAAAACCGGGCTGGCCGTGGCCTTTGTCGCCGACCAGCGCTATTACGATTCGATTTATCAGGAACGGTATATGGGCCTTCCGAAAAATAATGAAGACGGCTACAAAAACGGCTCGCCCATCACCTATGCCCACCAGCTCAAGGGGAATTTACTGATTGTCCACGGCACCGGCGACGACAACGTCCATTATCAGAACTTCGAAGCCCTGGTCAACGAACTCGTGGCCGACGGAAAGAAATTCACGATGATGGCCTATCCGAACAGGACGCACAGCATAGCGGAAGGGAAGGGCACGACGCGCCACTTGTATGAATTGCTGACCTCGTATCTTGTGGCACATATGCCCCCCGGCCCGAAAGCCAAGAGCTAAAAAAGAAGGAGATTATGAAAGAGAAGAAAATGTTCAGAAGAGATTTTTTAAAATCCGTGTTGGCCGGGATTCCGTTGATGTCCCTGGATTGGGATTCCCTTCCCAAGGCGAGGGCTTCGAGCGCCGATGAGGAAAAATATGACGCCGTCATCATCGGTTCCGGCCTTGGAGGACTGAGCTGCGCCGCGGCTTTTGCCCGGCAGGGATTCAAGGCCCTTGTTTTAGAACAGCATACGAGTCCTGGAGGGTACGCCACGACTTTCAAGCGGCCGGGAGGTTTTGTCTTTGATGTCTCTCTCCATTCCACGACAGTCGGAGAGCGGGACCATATCCATAATTTGATACCGGGTTTTCCTGAGATTAAAGACATCGAATTTGTGCCCCATCCGAACCTTTACAGGATCATCTATCCTGATGCGGATATCCGCGTTCCGGCCAAGGGTGTCCCCGGCTACATCAAGCTCTTGTCGGATGGATTTCCCGATGAAAAGGAGGGAATCGCCGCCCTTTTTGAGGATATGAAAGGCATAGCCGCCGATGTCGGCAAACTCTCAGCCGCCGGAGGGAAAATCGACATGAGCCGCTTTCCCAAAGACTTTCCTTATGTCTTTAAAAGCTTTAATAAGACCTGGGGAAGCCTTGTCGACGCGCGCCTCAAAAATCCGAAGCTAAAGGCCGTCGTCTCCGCGCTGTGGGGATATTATGGGCTTCCGCCGTCCAAGCTGGCCAGCATCTACTATGCGCTTCCGACGATCGAGTATCTCGAAGAGGGAGGCTATTATCCGATCGGAAAATCTCAAAAAATAAGCGATGCCCTGGTCAAATTTATTGAAGGGCGCGGCGGTAAAGTCAAACTCCGCACCCGCGTCGAAAAGATCCTGGTCAAAGGCCGTGCGGCTTTTGGCGTGAAAACAAAAGACGGGAGTGAATTTATCGGCAAGGTCGTCGTCTCCAACGCCAATGCCTATGACACATTCCAGACGATGCTGGACGACAAGGAGTTCCTTAAAGATTATTTGTCGCGGATGGAAAAATTCAGCGTCAGCCTTTCAAGTTTTCAGATATTCCTGGGGTTGAAAAAAGACCTGATCAAGGAGGTCGGAATCAAGGACACGGAGATCTTTTGCGCAACCGGGTATGATCCCGAAGCGGGCTATCAGGCGGCCCTCAACGCCGACGTCGAGAATTCCGGATTCGGGCTGATGCTCTATGATAATCTATATAAAGGCTATTCTCCACAGGGAAAAAATACGATCAATCTCATGGTGCTCCAAGGCTATGAACCCTGGAAGAAATTTGAAGCGGACTACTTTAACGGAAAAAAGGAAGCCTATAAAGCCGAGAAAGAACGTATCGCCCGGATTTTGATCGAAAAAGCGGACAAAGCGCTCCTGCCGGGCCTCTCCAAAGCGATTGAAATCAAGGAAATCGGAACACCTCTGACGAACGTCCGTTATACCAGAAACTACAGGGGTGCGATCTACGGCTGGGACCAGACTCTTGATAATTCCCCGCCCCGCCGTTTGTCCCATACAACCCCGGTTAAAAATCTCTATCTGGCCGGAGCCTGGACGAATCCCGGCGGAGGCTACAGCGCCGTGCTGGGCAGCGGGCTGGAGTGTTTCGGCGAGATCATGAAAAAATGGTAATCCGGAAGAAATTTTGATCTCCTTCAGCGTCTCAATCTGATCAACGATATCGGCTCGGCGGCCTTCGTTTTTTTGATTCCGGTTCGCTCTGGCGCTTTTTCCCTCGTCTTTGGAAGAGATGATTAATATGAACGCAATAAATAAGGTGACAACCTAGAGGCGGCGCTTAGGCCGTCCGTAGCCCCCGGACCCCGAGGAACCAGTCCCGTCGGTTCCCCCCATCGGAAAAGCCGACGGGGCCCCCTTCCACTACGGGGGCTTGAGGACGGCCTAAGCGCCGCCCGAACGAGGATGTCACTTTTATTAATACCTTGATATTATTATCAATTATAGTCATAGCCGCACGACCCCGCGTTTCCGGGATTTGCTGTATTTATTGTATATTCTGTCGAAGGTCAACTCGGGAAAATCGCGGCCTGGAGGTTGGCGCAGCGGAGGCGCGCCCGCCAGCGCGAGCGGGCCGTGGGCGGCGTGCCGGCGTCGAGCAGAAAGATGAAGCGAATCTCGCCGTTTTCGACGTAAGCCGTCACCTCAAAGTCCGAACGGCGGGGGAAGGAAGAAAATCCGGCCGCGTAGGCCAGGGCCTCAGCCATCGCCGACTGCATTTCCACCGATGTCGGGGACGGACTCCCTTTTTCAGCAAGGCCGGTTTCTGGATCCAAAACGACTCCCCGAGGCGCGAGCCCCCTGAATTCTTCGATCAACCGGGAGATCGTCGGGCCGGAGCCTCGTTCCGGAGCCTTGATCGTTTCGCCGAAAAATCCGAGCTCGGCCGCTCGTCGGAGCGCCTCCCTGCCGCCGGCGGTTTCTCCTGTCGTCCTCAGTAGGCGAATCAGGCCGGCGCCCTTGACGAGGAGCCATTCCGGCGAGACGGTTCGCGGCCTTCCGGCCCGCTCATACCAGACGACCAGGCCCGGTCCGGCCGGAGCAACGGCGCCGCGCGGACCCAGTTTCCCGACGACCGCCTCGCCGACCATACGGTGGGACCAGCGGTCTTCCTCGATCCAGCGCGCCGGATCGTCCAAACCCCTGTAGACGGAGCCGGGGCTGAAGGTGGCAGCAGATACGGACACGGGTTCGGGGATGCCTTTCAGCCTTTCCATCCAATCGGGAAGCGTCAGGAATTCGGGCCGGCTTGACGGCCGTCCGCCGCCTTTGCGACGGAGGACGGGGAGCGCAGCGGCAGCCAGGGAGGCGGAACCCAGGCCGAGGGCGGCGAGCGGCCGGTCGGATAGCCTGCCGGCCGGAAGCCACCCGGCCGCTCCGATGAGGCCGCTCAGGATAAGCGCGCCATAGGCCCCGACCGTGAACGCCCGCATCTGGAGGGCGGCCACCTCCGAGCGGAGGACAAAGAAAACGAGAAGCGCCGCCCCGAACGTCGCGTCCATTCGGCCGGGAATGGCCTGTCCAAACGCGAAGGCGGCCAGGCCCAGGAGGACGCCGATGGGGACTGCTATCACCGCCATCCTTCGCTCGAAACGGACGCGCAAGCGGCCGAGCAAGGGAAGGTCAAGCCTCTTGAGATCGAAATAAAACAACTGGGCCCAATCCGATCCGGCCCGGACTAGCGGCGCGACGGCGAGCAGGAAAGCCGCCAGCGGCATGCGTCCTCGGCCGGGAAAAGCCGCGACGACCAGCGGAAGAATTCCTTCCAGCCGCAGAGCGGCGTACGCGGCGCCCGCGGCCAGGCCGTCGGTCCATCGGGTTGCGTTTCGCCGCGATGGCCGAAGAAGGCCGATGGTTTTCCAGGGCGCAAGGCCCACATGGCGGTATGTCCGTGCGGAATAATGCAAAACCATTCCCGCAGCGGCCAGCGCTGAAACCAGCGACGCCGCCGGCAGGGCCCAGGCCCTAATCAGGGGCCAGAGGCCGAGGACGGCGCCGAAGGTGAGGAACTCGACGAACAGGAGGGAGAACAAGGGACGATAGACGCGGCGGACGGCGTAGATCCCGGAATGAAAACAGCGGCCGACGACGTCGAGGGCGAAACGGATGAGGACGGCCGTGATGTAGAAATCGACGGGGGTGAATGTTCTGCGGAAAATGGTGAGCTGGGCGACGGGCCAGGCGACGGCGGCGGCGGCGACGATCGACCCTAGGCGCAGGGCGCGCAACAGCCAGGCTTCGATGACGGCGGCTGTCTCGCGCTGTCGGCCCGAGCGGAAGAGTTCGCGGACGCGGCTCCGCAGGACTTCCAGCGTTCCCCACCAGAAGCCGCCAGCAATGGAAGCGATCGCCTCTAGGACGAGGATTGCGGCAAAGCCGGACGGACGGAATAGGCGGTAGGCTAGGACGATTCTGGCGGCGTGGAGGACCGTCCCGACGAGCGTCCGAGCTCCGAGATACCGGAGACGATGGAGAGCGTAGGAGGCGAACCGGCCGCCGAGCAGGGCGTCCTCGAGCCGGACCGCGCGCTCCGCGCGGCGCGCCGCCCGTCGCCACCAGGCATTGAGCTCTTTCATTCCGGCTGCCCCGTTTTCCGGTTGCGGCCGTACAAGAGTGAGACCAAGCCCCAGTCCTTGCGGACGACGCGGTAGGGGACTTGGCGGAAAGCCCTGGCGCTTCCGTCCCCGGTCACGGCCCGCACGGCCAGGCGGGCGATCAGCCCATCGAGATGGCGGAACTGGGGGCGGTTGGTTAATATATGCCAGACGATGTCTGATGAACGATGGCGGAGGATTTTCGCCTCGGGATGGAGAGTCCGATTGATAACGGCACAGACTGTCCGGCCGATGACGCCGATGGGGCGCCCGCGAAGGGCCCGTGCTGCGCGTTCCGCCCGGTCGGAGAGGTCGCGTAGGAGAGCCCGGCTTTTTTCGCGGTCAAGGGAAACCGTGCCATCGGCCCAGACCTCGGTTCCGAGAAAGGGCACGGACGCCCGGCCGCGGTCGTCGGGCCGGAAAGGGGAGGGACGGCCGGCGCCCGTCAGGTAAATATCCAGGCTTTTTTCCGGCTTGAATCTCAGCCTGAGCGCGTCCAATCGGCGTTCCATGGTCCGCGCCGCCTCGGCGGCGGCGTCAGGATCGGGATGGGCGAAAACGATGTCGTCGGAGTAGCGGGCGTAGAAACCGCCGGGAATGTCGGCCGCGTCGCGATCGAGCCCGTGGAGATAATAATTGAACAGGACGCAGGAAATCGGCTGTCCGGTCGGTACGCCGCGGATGAGATTCATCAATCCGCTGCCCTTGCCGAAGGCCTCCGGTCGGATGACGGCCTCGAGGGCGGACCATCCGGCGGGGACGCCGCCTGGCCCGTCCGCCTTGAATAGGGTGGCGAGCATCGGCCAGAGCGGCGATCCGGGCTCGACGGGGATCGAATCCGTGTAGGAATCGACGTCCCGGCGGACGACGTAGAGACCTCGCGTCCGCGGGTCGGGCCGGGCCCGACGGTGTTTGCGGACATAGGCGGCGAATTCGGAAACAGCGTGCCACCAGGACACACCTTTGCGGTAGGAAAAGAGCCGCGGCGAAAGGAGCGGCTCGGCCGCTTCGTTGACGATCTCGGCGACTACGCCGTGGACGATGAGGTCGGTGAGCCGGAAGGAAAACACCTCGCGGACCTTGCCGTCGACGAGAATCTTGCGGATGCGGCCGGGGGCGAACTCGTAGCGCCCGTCGCCGACGGCGCGGGCCAGGAGCCGGGCGACGCGGCGCTGGTGGTCGAAGATGGTTTCGAGGCCGACGCCGTCTTGGCGGAGGCTGCGGCGGGCGGGATCAAAGAGGGTCCGTTCAAAGAGCCGTTCGATCTGCCGGCGGTACCGGCGGCAGTCGCTAAGGGCGTGCTGGAGGTCGATCACGGTGTGTGGAGCTGAGCGGAGGACGGTCGTCTTCCGGTCCGGCCGTCCGGCTTGTCGTTGAGTCTTTTGACTTGTCCGCAGGGGTCGAGTTGCGCCCGCCGGGGCGGGGACCCCATCCGAACCGTTTTTTCCGGCGACGGCAAGACCGCAGTCTCTACCGGCGCCCCGATGATCGCGACGCGCGTCGCGAGAGCCGCCGGACGGTCAGGCCGGATTCCGTTTCCGTCCTCCGAAACCTAATTGTCGTCCAACAGCACGGCGAAGTCAACGGGAAAAATCCCGCGGGATTCCGGGCTCCAGGGCCCTCGGTGATTTTGAGCTGAACGGGTTCAGGTTCTTGACGCCCCACGGGGACTGGTGATATGTTTTGAATATGCTCGGCGGGAGAAATCGAACGTCCGGCGGAAAGCCAGAGCCCGGGGCGCTAAAAAAAAATTCCGTTCCGAGGGGAGGGGCATCATGAAAGCGGAAAAACGAATCGGCGAACGAACGATCCGCGCCCTGGGCGCGGCCGTCCTGGCTCTGCTCACGGTTTTCGCTGCGGCGGAACCGGCCGCCGGCCAGACTGCGGTTCAGGCCAAGTCACATCGAAAAGCCGTGAAAATCCACAAGATCAACCTCAACACGGCTACCGAGGCCCAATTAGCGTCGGTTAAGGGTATTACTCCCGACTTGGCCAAGAGGATTATCGCGGAGCGTTCCTACCGCAAGGTCGACGAGCTGAGCAAGGCCGGCATGGACGCCCCGTCCATCAACGCGGTGCGGCCTTTTGTCACGGTCGGCGGCTGGGGAGGCAGGTTTCGCAAACCCGCTTATCGCTTGAAACCGGGAGAGAAGGTCAACCTCAACGCCGCGGACCAAAAAGTGATCGAAGCCCTGCCGGGCATCGGCCGCCACCTAGCCTCAGTCATCATCGACCACCGCCCCTACGCCGGGATCGAAGACGTCATGAAGGTCCGCGGGATCAAGACCAAAACCTTCGCCCGCATCAAAAACCTCATCACGGTAAGGTGAAGACGCCGCCGCGGCTTCATCAGAATCGAGCATTCCAATTCAAGGATTTGAAAGGAATTCGAGATCGCGATAGCCTGCTTGGGGGATGCGAAGCTTCTTCTGGAATCCGACTGAATTTTCACCGCCGGGGTGGCGGAAGTGGCAGACGCAAGGGACTTAAAATCCGAACAGGACGATTAAGGCTATTCTCCGTTTTCCCCTGATAATCCATAAAAATCAACAAGATACTTTTATTTTTGTGTTCGTTTGTTTGCCGTTGTTTGCCACATGAATAAATATAAATTATGCACACCGGGAGCCTGATTTGTCCAAAGAGGAAATCGATCGTCTTATTGTTGAGTTAAGCAATCAATTAAAAGATTTCGAACAAGTCGCCCGCAAATGTAAGGCCAAGTATGTATTGGGTCTTTCAGCGACAGTGACTCGAAAAGATGGACATCATCCGATTATTTTCATGCAATGCGGAGCTGTGAGATTTCGTATCGGGGCTAAACAAGGAACCGAAGCGCATCCTTTTCAACATCGAGAAATTGAATTGAGCTCTTCTTTGGGATATAATCCTGAAAGGTATTCGTTACAATAACGAAAAGAGGGTTAATTGGGCCGAAATTCGTTATAATAACGAAAGGCAGCAAGGCAGAAAAATGGGCGAATTCAAGAAGCACCTGGAAATAGTCGAAGAAAAGCTGTCGGCGCTTAAAGATGCGTTTGGCAAAAAAACAATTTACCGTCGTGGGTGATCTTGCCACCAAGGTATGCGAACAGCTTGTTGAGGCGGATGCCGCCAGGGAAGGAAAGCATTTCGGGATTCATCTCGATCGGCATGCGTATTCCAACGATAAATTTCCTAAAGAAATCAACGCTGCTATGCGAAAACTATGGTTTGCCTATGGCGATCTCGGATACGATGGAGTCAATGGCAAAAGAGCTAAGATCGTTAAAGAGAATTTGCATCTAATCCTGATCTATTTCAATAAAAGGTTTGGCGAAAAAATTGCAGAGAATATTTAAACAAATTTCAAAAGAGCTGTCTTCAATCAGCGAAATTCGGCTGGTCATTCTCTACGGTAGCTATGCCCGAGGCGATTTCGGACCGAAATCGGACATGGATTTATTCATTCTGACATCAAAAAGCGATGCCGTCGAAAAAATCCATAACGCCGTGATTAGGATAGAAGATAAAATCGGGAAAAGCATACAGCCGACCATCAGAACCGGAGATGAATTCAGAAAGACCGATTCTGGTTTATTGCAAAACCTCTTGAGAGAGGGGAAGATCCTTTTCCTCCGTGATTTTTATGAAATCTCCGCGGCGACGTTGCTGAAACAGAAGCCCTTCATTATTTATTCTTTTAGGATTAATTCCTTAAGCCAGAAGAATAAAGCAAAATTCAATAGGGAGTTTTATGCGAGGACTAAAAAGCAATACGAATACAGAGGGCTTTTGCAGAAACTGGGTGGCGAAAAACTAGCTTCCGGATGTATTATGATTCCTTTTAGAGAAAAGAATGGAATGGAGAAGATCTTCAAAAAATATAAAATAAAATATGAAACGAAAAATATTTGGGCATAGAAAACGTATGATTTTCTGTTTTAAGGGAATTATTTCAAGTCTTCATCGCGATTAAATGATATCTTCCGGGGTGACGGAAGTGGCAGACTCAAGGGACTGAAAATCCTCCAAGAAGAAAAACGGGCTTTTTTCCTTAAGCCCAACAGTGCCAGCTGCTTACTGAAGAATTAAGAACTTACGGGAAAAAAGGGGCGGTTCGTACAGTTCCCGCTGTTTGCATTATTTGCATGGAATTATGCAAATACGTGACGCAAAAGTGACACAGTAGAGATTCGTCTGTCTGGCGTTGAACGATGAAGGTCGTGGTCTTTATCAATGATTATACCGCCGTGGACCGCATCGTCGATCATCTGAAGCTGACGTTTGCGGCGGCGAAGCCCCCGCCAGCATTTGGGAAGAAGGCGAAGAAACTATCTAAGCGCTCAATAAACCCCATCTTCCCAAGCTCTGTTTTCTGAAGCAACGTTAGCGGGCTTCTCTATGCTGCGGCAAAGCAGCCGGGTGAGTGGTGTTGTGCACGTCTTTCAGCTTGCCGATGGGGTCACCTTGGTGTAAATCTGCGTCGTTTCGTCAGGGGGCGGGGGGCCGGCCGGAAACCGTGGCGCTCCAGGACCAGCCGGCGGCATACCAGCTCGCGGTTCCGGAGGTGACCCGCACGCCGTCCGCAGACAACGTGCCGTAATAGCGGCCTTTGTTGCCGTGGCGATAGAAGACGATCTGGTTCCCGTTGACCGATTCGATTTCAATGACATCCCGCTCGGACCCGTTCCAGACCGCGTCAAAGACATCGGTTCCGCTCCGCCTCGTCCATGTCCCGTCGTAGACGCTTCCCCCGGCCACTTCCTTGACGGTCAGGATGTTTCCGAGGTAGTCCGCGAATTGGGACGGTTTGGGGGGCGAAACCGGCGGCGGCGGCGTCCCCTCGACCCAGACGTAGCTCAGGCGCAGCTCTTCATTCATGGCGCTCCACTGGCCGAGGTTGCTGCCGACAATGATTATCATGGTCGCGCCTGGGCCGCCGCCCGGAATGGTCGCCTCGCCTTTGGCGCTGGCTGTTTGGCCAAACGTGGTTCCTACCTGGACGAAGTTTTCGGCAGTAAAGCCGATCACGATATGGGCGTTTCCTTTCGCTGGCATCGCGCGACACTTGTCGTTGCCGCCGACCACGATGCTCACCTCGAACTCGACCTTCTGGAGGGGTACCAGCGTCGTCAGATTGGCACGGGCGTGGAAGGTGAGCGTCGAAGTCGCAAGATACTGAACGCGGTCGGCGTCGTCAGTCTTGAAAAACAGGTCGAGCGAGCCCACGCCGTCGCCCGGTCCAGCCTGAACCGCCCCGGTCGCCCTCATCTCATAGACGTGTCCCGGCAACGCCTTAATGGTCTTGTAATATTCATTTGTCGGATAGAGCTGATAGCCATCGTATTTCCAATAGCCCTCGTCCGCGAGGGCTTGGGATGGACCGCTGATCAGCGCCACAACTACGGCGGCGAGTATGACAACACCGAGCAGAAGACGGGAAAAAGGCGGGTTGCAGGACATGTTGACGTCATCACTGACAGGAAAATTATTTTCATTCATGAAAGGATTATAAGAGGTTCTTATTGAAATAGCAATGAACGGCTGTGAATGATTCGTAAGCGCCAGATCAACTACACCGATTCGTATCCTTGACAACGATCCGAGACCAAGAATAGGATTTTATCAATATGGGTTGTTCTAACTACCGGTTTAGGGGGGCGTTGGCGAACGAATAAATAAATCTCTAGGGCTTAGAATGATCAGAATGAAATTAGGAATTACTGGTTCTTGGCGATTGCTAATCATTTAGAAGGATTCGTCCCCCCGGATTCCCACAGGGTTTCTCGTGCCCCGTGGTACTTGGGAGCCAGTCAAGAGACCTCGATCCTTTCGCCTACAGGACTATCACCTTCTTTTACAGGTCAGGCTCTCTGGGTAAGATGCAAGAATTGATAGTTCTTCAGGTGGAGTGTTTTTTAGAAATTCTGTGGCCTGGAAGGATTTCTTGATCAAATTCAAGTTAGCTTCGGTGGAGTAATCCTGGAATTGGCCGGTGACGTCTCCCTTGAGATCTGCCAGGATGTCCAGGATTTTGACCGGAGAAGAGCAGTTAAAATCGAATTTTTTCATTTCGATGGAACGGATTTGCGGCGTAGATTTGGTGCGGAAATAAATAATCCCGGCTTTGACATCATAGACCACCCGAAAAAGGGTCCGGCTTATAGAAACCTTTTCCAGGATCTGATAAGCGTAATCCACTGGTTTTTCCTTTTTTTTATCCTGGTCCCAGGTTTTAACACCTTTGGAGGCCAGGATAAAACGCTGCAGGGAATTATCTGCCTTGGCAAAAGCCGGCTTTTCCGGATTTCCCTGGCATAAGCCATATAACGTGTTGGAATCATCATAGGTGCTGTTGGCCAGTGCTGATTGGGGTAATGTTTTCCCTGTGTGAGCCCGCATCTTCCCATCTAGGAATTCAATGGCTGCTGCTTGACCTTTCCGGTCGCAAACCAAGAAATGCAAAGGCTGTGATTTGGAATTATCAATCCGGATTTTTTGATCGCTGGCAATGACTTCAGCGACTGTGGCAGCGGTATCCAATTGGTATTGAACCCACTGTAAATCCCGGACCACGGCACGATCGTCGGGTTTCGGGTATTGAGTGTTGGAGAGCCACATGATTTCTATCACCAGGCCTGCTTCATTCATCCCGCCCAGAGGAAGCTCCCGTCCGTATTGATTAAAAGTCACGTTGCCATATTTGGAAATCCAGGCAGCCGCTTTAATACCTGGCTGAACCAAAGCCGTTTTGCTAACCTGATGCTTATTGACCATTATCAGCGCATATTCAACATCCCAGTCATAATTCCGCCCGAAGATCCAATCTCCCTTATTCCGAAAACAGAAGGTAGTACAAGGATAAAGAAAATCGATTAAAAGCATAGAAAAAATTCCCATCGCCAAAATCATTTTTTTAAAATAAGCCATAAATTCCTCCCAAAAACTTATCATACCCAAAAAAATCCAAAATCAATTCTACAATAGGAGTTCCCCCAAAAAATTATGGATTGAAAAGCGTTGGCTGGGCAGGAAGTGAGTTCTGTTGTTCAAAGTGATTTGCCCCGACTCAATATACCACCCCTAGAGTGAATTTTTCAACCTCGAATTTTCACTTCACAGGTGGTAAAATGGCCGGGGGCGGGTCATTATTGATGCCGGGGTGGCGGAAGTGGCAGACGCAAGGGACTTAAAAACCGAAAATGAGGGGTAACGTAAACCTTTTAAAATCAATATATCCTCTCGTTTTTGCGGGAGTTCTATTTATTTTTGTGTTTCTTTGTTTGCCGCTATATGCCGTTGTTTACCGCATGAATAAACACAAATTGAACACACCTGGAGCTTGATTTGTCTAAGGAGGAAATCGATCGTCTTATAGCTGAATTGGGTCAGCAATTAAAAGACCTGGATTCCAGGCGAAACGAAATCCTTAAAAAACTGGAAAACCTTCAACATCTGAAAAAGACATTAGAGGAAAGATAATTGGGATCCGTCTTCCATTGACCGAGGAGGGGGATGAAGAGCCTTGGAAGGCATCCCCGTCCCGCAAAAAAAGAGAAAGTGCCCTCTCAGGGCCATTTCCTCAAAAAATAATTATTACCCAGGGAGATTTGATCTATATAAAGAAAGAAGGTCTTCCGACTGTCCTCCAGAGTCGCCTCATGCGACTCGCAGCCTTTCAGAATCCCGAATTCTATAAAGCTCAAGCTATGCGGCTTTCGACTTTTAGAAAACCTCGTATAATCTCTTGCGGCGAGGATTTTGTGCAGCATATAGGTCTTCCTCGCGGCTGCCTTGAGGAAGCGATTGAGATGGTCAGATCTCTTAAAATCGACGTCGAAGTTCTTGATGAACGGTATCCGGGGAGACCCATCGAATGTCGTTTTCAAGGAACTTTGCGTCCCGAACAAGAAGCGGCTGTTAAAGCGCTCCTAGGGTTTGATATCGGTGTCTTGTCAGCTGCCACGGCATTTGGCAAAACTGTCGTTGCTGCAAAAGTAATCGCTGAAAGAGGAGTCAATACGCTCGTGCTGGTTCATCGCCGTCAATTACTTGATCAATGGACCGCTCAACTTATGGAATTTCTCTGTTTAAAGCCTGAAGCCATGGGATCCATCGGATCTGGAAAGCGCAAGCCGAGCAAATCCGTTGACATTGTACTCATTCAAAGCCTTTGTCGAAAAGGAATTGTTGACGATATCGTTGGCGAGTACGGCCAATTGATTGTCGATGAATGTCATTATATCCCGGCGGTGAGCTTCGAACAAGTCACACGCAAATGCAAGGCCAAACATGTATTGGGGCTTTCAGCGACCATAACTCGAAAAGACGGGCATCATCCGATAATCTTCATGCAATGTGGACCCGTAAGATTCCATAAGGCGGGATCATCTTGATATATTCGAAAAGCGTTTCCGACCCTTCGTGAGAAATATTTTAGTCTTCAGAGGAGGCATGGGTCGAAAACAAAGACAGAAGATCGGCGAGTATCTGAAAAGTATCCCGGACGCTGAAGAGCGTTTATTACTCGCCACGGGAAAATATCTCGGAGAAGGATTCGATGATGCACGTTTGGATACTCTCTTCTTGACCTTGCCAATATCCTGGAAAGGAACGCTAGCTCAGTATGCCGGACGGCTTCATAGATTGTTTTACAACAAGAAAGAAGCGCGGATATATGATTATATTGATAGGGGGGTCCCGATGCTAGAACGGATGTATAAGCGCCGATTGCAGGGATATCGGGCGTTAGGGTATGAAACCGAGTAGGCTTGTCATCGATGCACACGCATCAAGCATTATGAAAACGGCCTTGAAGAATTAATCGGCGCAATGATAGAATTACTAAGAGAGATCGATCATGAAAGCTAAAACAACATCGATTCAAAAGATCAAGAGGATATTGCTGTCACATAAGCAGGATTTATCGGATAAATATGGAGTCAGAGAGATCGGCATATTCGGCTCTTTTGCGAGAGAAGAAAATAGAGAAAATAGCGATATCGATATCCTCGTGGAATTGAAGAAACCGATGGGATTCTTCAAATTTGTCAGGCTAGAGCGTGAGGTATCAGAATTATTGGGGGCGAAGGTCGATCTGGTTACAAAAAATGCACTCAAACCTCATATTGGACAACGGATCCTAGCCGAAGTTATCTATGTCTAAAAGAAGAAGGATTTTTGAGCTCAAGGACTATCTTGACGACATCTTTGAGACGATTGCCGATATTGGAAGCTTTACCAAGAGCCTGACGTTTGAAGAGTTTAAACGGGATAAGAGAACTATATATGCAGTCATCCGATGTCTTGAAGTCATCGGAGAAGCTAGCAAGAAAATTCCCTCAAACGTCAAGAAGCATTATAATCGGATCCCCTGGGACGATGTTGCAGCGATGCGAAATAAGCTCATCCACGAATATTTCGGTGCCGATGTCGAAATTGTTTGGCACACCATTCAAGAAGATTTAGGGCCGTTAAAAGCGGCAATCGAAGAGATTAAAAAGAAATTATCCGATTGATTCTTTCGCCGATCGCTCTCAAATTGCGACGCGCCGGGGTGGCGGAAGTGGCAGACGCAAGGGACTTAAAATCCCTCGCTTCGTAAGAAGCATGCCGGTTCGAGTCCGGCCCTCGGCATTTATTTTCAATAACTTAGCTCGTCGTTCCTGCTATTTCCTAAAACGCCGTTTTTTCATTTTTTCCCGGTTTTTCGCATTTTTTTGGTCACAAAAATGTCACAGCAAGGGATGTCCTATCTTTTTTAATTTCAGTAGAATACTGAACATGGGGGGAATTTGATCGAAAAAGTAGTGGATTTCTCCGCGTCACAAAAATGTCACAATTTTTAGGAGGCAAAATGGCAAAGAAAAGACAGTGTATTGAAGAAATTATTGAGAAAAAAGTAGGCAAAATGAGGGAAGAAGAAAGAGCTAAAAAAGACGAGCTGATCCAGATCCAGAAAGAACTTCGGCGGTATAAAACCTCTAGAGGAGAAATCACAAAAACCAATCACAACTTGCCAGATTTGTGGGGCAAAGGAGCGAACGTCTTTTTAATCCAACCTAAAATTGACCGTAACGATAAAAACGACTCGCTGCGGAACGCCGTCGATTATATAGGGTTCATAAATCCATTGTTTGACCGCCGCAACCGCAGCATCGTCGAGCAAGCGAATTGATCTTATAATTCGCACGTCGATGACCTTCCCTTGTTCATCGGTTGTCGCATCCATTATCACTACGCCCTGGACTCTGTCCTGTAGGGCACTGGCCGGATATTCAGGTTTGACATATTTGATGATTTTGGGCGCAACTCTTCTTATTGGAGAGGGAGAAGGCGTTGTCGATTCGGGCTCGGGCGGATGGGAGGGCAATGATCCGGACGGCTGGGTAAGGAAGGTGAAATCGCCGATCAGGCCGTCATAAACGGCCGGAAATTGCTTCCCGTTCGTCTCCTGGTAAACGCGTTGACGCGCCCGACGGAAGACCTCCTGCACCGTCAATCCCGGCTCCTTTAACTCCTTGAGCAAGGCGGAGGTAAAGATGCCGTTTCCGTCGCGAGGGCCGTCCAGAGCGACCTGTTCGGATCCGGCCCCGAAGGCGATCAAGCTGCCGCGGGCCTCCATCGCCGCGAGTCCCCGCCCGCCGATGCGATCCCCGCTGAACGGATTCACCCGGCAGGCATCAAGCACCAAGATCGTCACGCGGGCCCGCTCGAAAATCTTCAGCACTTCGTTGGCTCTGATCGTTCCCAGTCGGAGCGCCTCCGTAGTAAAGCTCTTGAAATCGACCGGGACAAGAAAGTTCTCGCCGTCCACTTGCGCGCCGTGCCCGGAGAAGTAAAAGAGGGCCACGTCGTCCGCGCGGATCTTGCCGCCCACGGTGGCTAGGGCAGCGGCGATCATTTCCCGAGTGGCGTCTTGGAGGAGTGTTACCGAGAAGCCAAGCTCGGTGAGCACCCGGGCCATGCTTCGGGCATCGTTTCGGGCGGCATTGAGGGGGGCCCCTTCGTAAGTGTCGTTCCCGATGACGATGGCCAAGCGCCTGCCCGGCTCCCGCTGCTCGTTAAGGGAATCCACAACGGCAGCTCCGAGTCCGGATAAGTTGACCATCACGAAAATAAGGGCCGGAAGGACGAATCTTCTATACATGGAGATTTTTCCTTTCATAAAAAGCGGAAGATGGCGAAAAAGAATTTCCTTTTTGCGTCTTTGATAAAAGACATGTCTCAAGCCGAATCTCTTTTCCTAAAATAAGCCGAATTCCCCTTCCCGTCAAGAGAAAAAATAAGAAATTCATTTTCCGCTGTGCGGGCTGAGTGAACTTGCCTGCGTCAGTTTTCTCTCGTCTCATCGTCCGGGATAATAAATCATGACATGATGGGATGTCAGGTTGAGCTAAAAAATTGCCGAAGCGGGCTCAAAACAGCAGGGAAGCTCAAAAAACGCCGCAAATCACCCAGACCTCTCCTCCCTGCCCTGGGTGTCCTGAAATTACGTCTATAAATCGATATTCAGCCGCCGGCGCCGAAAGTGAATATTTTTCAATTTGACATCCCTGCACATCGTTTGTTATCATCCTTGGCGATGGGGCGAGGCAAAATTGGCCCATGCACGTTCATCCAGCCGGTACAGTGGAAAAGCAATCTCTTATCTTCTTTTGCTCTTGGCCCAGAAATCCCGCCGGAATTTTTGAATGAGCTTCGGATTCTGGAGCGTATCTTGAATCTTCCATCCCGATGGTTTCGTAGCATTTTCTTTTCTCTTTATGGCGTGCCCTCGGCCGCGCTGGAACCAGAATTGGCAGACCCATCCGCTGCGGACGACTCAAACTGCAGAGAAAGGAGACCTCCATGAGCCGCTTGAAAACCGGGACAATCCTTTGCCTTTCGACCATGGCTTGCACTCTTTTAATGATTCCGTATCCGAGCCTTCCCGTTCAGAACCAAGAAAGTAAATACGCTCAATACCGGGATCGGCTGGACAAGCTCAAGACGTTGGCCGTCGCCAAAATGAGGATAGCGGGGGATCAGGCCAACCAGCAATTTCAGTCCTTGGCACCGGAACTGAAAACAATGTCGGCCGCGGAAATCGACAGCTGGCTGCGCAACCATAAAAGCGAGGAAGACCGGGCTAAACAAATATGGAAGGAAAGGGTGACCCGGCGCGACACCATCTACAAGGAATATGGCGCCGAGCGCGAAAGGCTGGAGAAAGTTTACCGCGCCGGCGGCTTGGGTAAAGTCGGATATGTGTTTATCGGCGATGTCGAATACGACTCATCGCGACGGTTTTTGGAGGCAATGCGGGCCCGGGCGACAAACATCCCCAATTACCTTTTGACTGGGAAAGATGCCTGCAGACTGGAAGATTTCGAGCCCCTGATCCTCAAAAAAGAACAGTTGCTGAAGCAAAAATTCGAGACGGTCATCACGATTTATATGGCCCTTCAAAAAGATCTCAGGAATGCCCTTGGAGACCCGCAAACGGCCGGATATGTTTGGATCAGCCATGGGAGTAAAGACGAACCCGCGCCCTTGGACGATACAACAGCCCCGATCAATAGGAATATTATTGGAGATTTGGTGAAGGCCGCCCAAAATCGCTACATTATGGAAAAGCTCCCTGCGCACTTGGCAAAAATTTTTGAGGAAACCCAATCCGACGACGAAAACGTCAAGGAGGACGCGAGACAAAAGCTCCAAGCTCTGGAGGGACAAGACCGGGAATTGTACGACTACGTGCGCTCCGAGTCTTTGAAGGTCAGCCTCGGCCTAAGCTACGTGGAACATTTTGCCTGCGAAAGCGGTGCCAAGGGTGTTCAACCTTTCGTGGATGAAGTCATGGGAGAGGACGGAATTTTCATCGGGTATAACGGATTCGTCAGTGATACGGGAGAGGCGGGTGTATGGGTCCCTAACTCTAGATTGAGTCTCAGGAGTCTCAAACCTTTTACTCGAACCGTCGGGCCCACGGAATTCAAGTCGACCAAAAAACCCGACCCCGATCCCCAAAAAACGATACGCAACAGGGCTGCCGCCGCAAAAGTTACGGTCGCCACACCAAGCCTGTTCGTCCAACGCGATTACTGGGATCCCGAAAAGACAAAAATCCAGAGGGAATTCACGTACTACATGAGGTCTGACGGCAAGGCAAAAATCCGCCACGGGAAGGAAACCATCTGGTACAACGACGGGAAGACCATAGCGTACGTCGCGTCCCGCCGGGACGGCGAGTTTCACGGCACCATGACCCGGTACTGGGCGAGCGGCAAAGTCTTCGACATCACGATTTTCAACGCAGGGGGTAAAGAGGGGGCTTATGTCAGTTATTGGAATAACGGGAAAATCCGTTCCCAGGGTGAATTCAGGAAAGACCGCAAATGCGGGCCCTGGTCTTTCTTTTTAGAAAACGGAAATCTTGAAGCCCAGGGTCCTTATTACCGGAAGTTTTCGACGATCATCGTCGGATGTCGAAACATGAACTCCGACGATCCGACCCGCCTCGATGATGGTTTGAGTTGGGAATGCGGCAACAAGTTCGGCAAATGGACCCTCCCCGATGGCCGGGAACAAGTTTTCGAGCAACGAGGCGATTTGGATAATGAAGTGGATCGGGCGATCTGGGGACGCCCGAAAAGCGCTCTCGAAAATTCATTGGAAAGCCAAATAAAAACGTTGAACGATGAAAGCACCGAGCTGAGAAATCGGATTGATGGAGTGGCCAATAAGAAACGTACGGGCGACGAAGGGTCTCGTCTCGCGTCCTTGGAAAAGAAGATCAAGGAGCTTAATGAGGAGTATGAAAAGGAAAGGGAGAGGATCAACCAGCCCATCCGCGCCAAAATTTTAGCGAAAGAAGCGAAACTCGAGGATTTATGCCCGGTGATTTTCCGCTGAGCACCCGACACGCAACCCTCTTTGGAAGCATGGCTCTCCTTGATCTGCCCCTTAAATCGATCCGGGCGTAATGTGAGAAAACTGAGGCCGGGGGAGTCCCTCATTAAACTTTGAATTAATAAACCTCAGCCTCATTAATAGCATCCCAATCGTGTGTACTTGCAGTTATATTTATTTTTATATACCTTGCCTGAAAAAGGAAGGTATTAAGAATCTAATCCTCAACTTCATCCAGCGGAACTCGATCTTCGGCGACACAGGTCATGACCCCCAACCATACAACACCAAGACAGGGCGACAATTCAATATTGTTCTAATACATTGATTTTTATTCCGTGTCAAGTTTCTCGTCTCTTGACTCTCTCCTTACCAGGCGTTATATTTATTCCCATAATTATCTTAGGGGATGCGGCTCATGGTTTTTTTTATGGGAAGCAGAATTATTGAACCGAAAAGTGCATCCCTTGATCCTCCTGGCGGCATTCAACCTGGATTTCTTATGTATCCATCCTTTTCGTGACGGCAACGGCCGAGCTTCGCGCTTGCTTATGCTCCTGCAGTGTTATCATTTGGGCTTTGAGGTCGGAAGATACATCAGCCTGGAGCGCCTGATCGAAAAAAACAAGGAACGGTATTACGAGACTTTACGACAAAGCTCACAAGGCTGGCATGAGGGCAATCATAATCCCTGGCCATACATTGGCTATCTTCTTTATATCCTGAAGACGGCATACCGGGAATTCGAGAACAGGTTAGAGAGGATCAAGAGCCCGCGAGGTGAAAAAACGGGTTTGGTAATTCATGCCATTGCCGGGGCACTCGACATTTTCAATGTCTCTGATATTCGGAGACAATGTCCGGGTGTGAGCATGGACATGATCAGGCGCATCTTGAAAAACCTTCGAGCACAGGGGCAAGTGGAATGTCTGGGGCGCGGCCAAAACGCCCAATGGCGCAAGACCGAAAAATGGAATATTGGGTAATACCCATTAATATGGGTAATGAATTGGGTAATTTTGTTCTGAATTTCTTTATCATCCTTTATCTGTCCCGGCCAACCGAGCGATGAATCCGCCTATTTATAAAGACGGATATTGAACCGGAAATTCTCGAAAAGAAAATGCGGCAAATACGCTTAAATTGAATGCCGATATTTCATACTGCTCAATTACGAATAGAGAAGGATAAGTGTTTATTTTCGCTTGACTTAGTAAACAATTTTGATGTAAATTGTTTATCGAGGTAAACAATAATGAATGGAGACGTTTTACCCAGGATTGTCGCCGAGTGGGTCCGCGGCGCCGATCTCCCAACCCTGACTCCTCGCGAGCGGCCCCGTCCGGATCTCGCCGCCCCCCGCCCGGTCCTTGCCGTCGTCGGCCCCCGCCGGGCCGGCAAAACCTATTTCCTCTATCAACTGATCGAGGATCTCCTGCGAGCGGGCAAAGCCCGCAGGGACGATATTCTATTTGTCGACTTCGAGGACTATCGCCTCAGCGATTTCCGCCCCGAAGACATGGAAAATCTACTGGCCGCTTTCCATCAGATGACGGGCAAGCCGCCTCGGTTCCTCTTCTTTGACGAGATCCAGCGCCTGCCTTCTTGGAGCCGGATCGTCCGTACACTCCACAACACGAGGAAATATTCCATCGTCGTGACGGGCGGCAACGCCAGCCTCTTGAGCTCGGAAATCGCGACGGAACTCAGGGGCCGATACGAAGACTGCCTGATTCTGCCTTTCTCGTTCCGCGAATATCTCAGCTTCCGCAAGACCGAATGGACCCCCGCACTACTCGCGACGCCGGAAGTCGGGCTTATCCTCAAGGCCTTTGACGAATATCTCCGCTACGGCGGATTCCCCGAACAGGCCGGGCTCTCGGGGGAAGCCGCGAAGCGCCGGCTTCTGCAGTCTTATTTCGACACGATCTTCTACAAAGACGTCCTGGACCGCTATAGGATCCGGGCCCGGCAGCTGCTCGATATCGTCATGAAGAATGTCCTGGAATCCTACGCCGCCGCCTTCTCTATCTCGGCTTTTGAGAAACAGTTGAAGGGCCATGGGCTTGCGGGAAGCAAGCGGAGCATCGCCGATTACCTGCGATATCTTGAGGAAGCGTTTTTTTTAATCGCGCTCGAGAAGTTCGATTTTTCCCCTCGGAAGCGGATGATGAATCCGAAAAAGGTTTTTCTCACGGATACAGGTTTTTCCTTGCTCGGCGGTGCGTTCACCGAGAATCGTGGCCGCCTGCTGGAAAATGTGGTCGCCATCGAGCTTTTCCGAAACCGGCGCCGGGCGATGTATTTCAAAGGCAAGGGCGAATGCGATTTCGTCGTTCAGGAAGGGACGCGCCCGGCAGAAGCCTGGCAGGCGTGCTGGGAACTCAACGGATCAGCCGAAAAGCGGGAAATAAGGGGCCTCCTCGAAGCGCAACGGGAACTCGGAATCAAAAAAGGTGCCATCCTGACTTACAACCAGGGAGGGACGAGGACGTTTGAAGGTGAAAAGGTCAAGATGATTCCGGTCTGGAAATGGCTTTTGACCTCCCCGTCCAAAAACTAGGATGATGACCATGCTGAGAGAGGCCACGGCGCAGGGGGCATTTATTGTCAATAAAACTTTTGGCCTGAGGATGAATTGGATTAGCCATCCCAGCGGATTGGGCAATTAGCTCAACTGGTAGAGTAGCCGCCTCTTAATCCGCATCAAGATTTGCTAGGATCATATAATCGAAATTAAAATTGTTAGCGTCTACATTTTGGGTATCCAGGCTACGGTATTTAATTTCATATCGTTTCGATTCACTATCTAAGGCATCAAAGCCACGTTCAGTAGCGGCCGGATTTATCCCGAGATTTAATTTTTCAGCAGCATAGAGCTCCGCAATGAATGCTGGATTGAGATCTCTTTATTAAATACTTTCTTAAAATTAGCCATAGCTACAATTGCATTTTTAAAGACTTTTATCTTTTTTTCATTTAGCTTTATTAGATTTACCATGACCCCTCTTCTCTTTTTCGTTAACGATGCTATATTAAAACTCGCGAGTTGACTATATCTTACAATAGAAAATATAATAAATTAAGAAGGTTATGGGAATTAATGGCCATGAGGAGGGGTATTATGTTTGACGAAAACGCTCCAAAACTAACTGAAGAAGAATTTATTCGATGCGCGATTAAAAAGATCCGTGACCAGTATAAGGGAATTCATAGCGTTTACAGCGGATTCAATAGAGCTTTCAAACAATATTTTGGGACGAATCCTGTTGATGCAACTCAAAGATTATCACAAGAAAAGAAAATCGTAATCAGGCCAGTTAAAGGCGGAGTTTTAATATACGTTCCTGAAGATGCTCCTCCTAATCCTGAAGACGTCCTAAATAAGATCCTAGAAGATTAAGCATTCATTATGGGAGAGTATTTATCGCTTATTGGCGAAAAAGCATTTATTCAAAATCATTTTCATCGAATTTATGATCGTGGCTAATCTTATTGGGAGGCTATATGGCTCTCGGGAATAACAACCAGATTGAAAAACGCCTTTGGGATGCCGCCGACGAACTGAGGGCGAACTCCAAACTCAAATCCTCGGAATATTCAATCCCCGTTCTGGGGCTTATCTTCCTCCGCTATGCAGAACAAAAGTTCGCCGCCGCCCAGAAGGAACTGGAAGGCAAGGGAACAGGCCGCCGGCAGATTGGGAAGTCCGACTATCAAGCAAAGGGTGTTCTCTACCTTCCCGAAACCGCCCGCTTCCAGAAACTCCTTCAGAAACCCGAGGGAGCAAATATCGGGCAGGCGATCAACGATGCCATGCGGGCCATCGAGGGCGAAAACCCTGACCTCAAGGATGTCCTTCCTAAAACCTACAACCGGTTGGAAAACCCTGCTTTAGTGGAACTCCTAAAAATCATGGCTTCCATCCCCATGGACATCGAGGGAGACGCCTTCGGGAAAATCTATGAATATTTTCTCGGCAAATTCGCTATGGCCGAGGGACAAAAGGGTGGTGAGTTCTTCACCCCGACGGCCATCGTCAAGCTCATCGTCGAGATATTGGAGCCGTTTCATGGCCGCATCTTCGACCCTGCCTGCGGATCTGGCGGTATGTTCGTCCAGAGTGCCCGGTTCGTCGAGGAGCACAAGAAAAATCCCTCGGCTGAAATTAGCATTTACGGCCAAGAGCGTGTGTCAGAAACGGTCCGCCTCAATAAGATGAACCTTGCCGTTCATGGGTTGGCCGGAGATATTCGGCAAGGAAACACATACTATGAAGATTTACACACCAGTCCGGGAAAGTTCGACTTTATCCTTGCCAATCCTCCTTTCAATGTTGACCGAGTAGATAAAGACCGCCTCAAAGATGATCCTCGCGTTCCTCTCGGCCTGCCCAAGGTCGATAACGCCAATTACCTCTGGATACAGATTTTTTATAGCGCCTTGAGTAAGAATGGCAGGGCCGGTTTCGTCATGGCCAACTCGGCGGCGGACGCCCGGGCCTCAGAATTGGAAATCCGAAAGAAACTCATCCAAGACCGGGCGGCGGATGTCATGGTGGCCGTCGGTTCGAATATGTTCTACACGGTTACCTTGCCTTGTATGCTCTGGTTCCTCGACCGGGGGAAGAAAGGGACGGAGAGGGAAAACAAAGTGCTTTTCCTCGATGCCCGACATATCTACAACCAGATTGATCGTTCCCATCGGGAGTTCACCCCCGAGCAGATTGAGTTCCTAGCAAATATCGTCCGGCTTTACCGAGGGGAGAAGCTGGAGAATCAGCATGGAAGTGACAAGATGGTGGCCGAGAGGTTCCCGAAGGGGAAGTATGCGGATGCCCCGGGATTGTGCAAAGTGGTCACGATCAAAGAAATTGAAGCGCAGGGGTGGAGCCTAAACCCGGGCCGCTACGTGGGAGTGGCTGAGGGCAAGACTGCGGACTTCGACTTCATGGAACGGCTGGAAGAGATGAACGAAGAACTGGAAGTTCTGAACACCGAGGCGAAGGAGCTAGAAGAGCGGATTTCAGAAAATGTCTTGAAGTTGTTAGAGGATGCAAGACGATGAAGAGGCTTATGCAGTCAAAAATGCCCATCACTTCTGTGGCCAAAGTGATCTCAGGCTATGCATTCAAGAGTTCTGAGTTCAGCGATCAAGGAGTTCCGGTTATAAAAATTAAGAACATACGAACTGGGAATATTGATTTCTCCGATACCGATTACGTATCAGATCAATATCTTTCCTTAGATTCCAAATATCATGTCCGTAGCGAGGATATTCTGATATCACTTACGGGGTCCCACGTAAATCAGCCCAATTCTGTGGTTGGTAGAGTGGCTCGATATCCACGTGGTTTAGGAATCGCTTTGCTCAATCAACGGGCAGGCAAAGTCATTATCAGAGATCCAGATCGCTGTGACAAATCTTTTCTTTATTATCACTTATTTGATGAGCGGACGAGAAGAGAGATCGCTGCCCTTGCTCATGGAGCAGCGAACCAAGCAAATATAAGCCCGAGTCAAATTGAAAGTATAAAAATAAATTTACCATCTCATGCAAATCAGAAAAAAATAGGAGTTGTCCTTTCTGCCTACGACGACTTGATTGAGAACAATCTCCGGCGCATCAAGATATTGGAGGAGACGGCCCAGACTCTCTATCGGGAGTGGTTCGTCAAATTCCGCTTCCCCGGCCACCAGAAGGTCAAGATGGTGAACTCACCCTTGGGAAAGATACCGGGTGGGTGGGAAATAAAGAACCTTTTTGAACTTGCTGAGGTGACGTATGGCTTTCCTTTCAAGTCATCGCTCTTTAACGTAAATAGAGAAGGAAAACCCGTTGTAAGGATTCGTGATGTGCTTGATGGTCAATCAGCAACTTTCACGACTGAGGATGCACTCGATAAGTATATCGTCGAAGATGGTGATTTTCTTGTTGGAATGGATGGTGATTTTCACATGGGTTTCTGGGCCGGTGGAACTGCTTTCCTTGTTCAGCGAGTTGCTCGATTCCGTCCACGAAGGGAAGTCGGCAGGTATGGTCTGGCATTGGCCCTGAAGGGGCCGATTGAGCACTTCAATAAAACGATTACAGGGACAACGGTTGCACATCTTGGTGACAATCATCTACGAACCATCAATATGATGATGCCGGATAAGAAACTCCTCAAGGTGATAAACGATATTCTTGACCCACTATTGGATCTCCAGTTGAATATCCGTGCGAAGAATAAGAATCTCCGCCAAACCCGTGACCTCCTTCTCCCCAAACTCATCTCCGGCGAAGTGGACGTGTCTGAATTAGACATTACTATCCCCGAGGCCAACGCATGACACCAAGAGGCGGCTCTTCATATTCCGAGCAAGAACTCATCGAACAGCCCGCCATCGAAATGCTTAAAAACCTGGGATGGGGTCATATCAACGCCCTATATGAAACCCTCGGCCCTTCCGGCACCCTTGGCCGGGACAATCAATCCGAAATAATCCTCCAATCCCGCCTCCGTATTGCTTTCAAGCGCCTGAACCCCGACCTTCCTCCCGAAGCATATAACCTAACGGGTTTCCGTAAGCACATCGCTATGTGAAAAACCGTAAAAACATCGATATGTGTTTTTCCTATCGCATAGACTTCTTCCTATCACCCAGGGAAGGAGTCCAAAGCGATGCGGGATGGTCACGAAAAT
>Ga0315282_10000347_pt1 | contig 93483 bp, 88 predicted proteins | sample YL17G07_20_MG_FD_203693 | JGI IMG/M metagenome (GOLD analysis project Ga0315282, IMG submission 203693) | Sediment microbial communities from Yellowstone Lake, YNP, Wyoming, USA - YL17G07_20 | ecosystem: Environmental > Aquatic > Freshwater > Lake > Sediment | place: USA: Wyoming | collected...
ACCCGGGCCGAGCTGCCGGCCCGCGCCGCGGAGGTGGAGAACGCGCTGGAGGAGGGCGTCAAGCTCATCGAGCTGGCCCTTCCGCTGGAGATCCTCGAGGGAGAGCATGGCGGGGCCGTCGGCGTGCGCTGCCAGCACGCGCAGTTGGGCGAGCCCGATGCCTCCGGCCGCCGCCGGCCGGTCCCCGTGGCCGACGCCTACTTCACCATCGAGGCCGACACCGTCATCATCGCCGTCAGCCAGTCGCCCAACCCCCTCCTCCCCCGCAGCGAGCCCCGCCTGTTCGTCGGCAAGGACGGCCGCCTGATGGTGGACCCGGTGACCGGCGAGACCAGCCTCCCCGGGGTCTTCGCCGGGGGCGACATCGCCAACGACGCCGGCACCGTCATCGCCGCCATGGGGGACGGGAAGCGGGCGGCGAGGGGGATAAGGGAGTATTTGGCGGCGCCGCGGGCGCCGAGTCGAAAGTAGAGAGTAGAGCACGAACGGCCGGGACGGCAGGCCGTTAGCCCACCTTTCGGCTCGGACCCAGCGGCCTCTGTCCTCGGGGCACGGTGGTTTCGTTCACATACTCGATGACGATCTCAACTCGCTCATTGGCCGGGTCGGCGTTATGCCGGGCCCTGTCGGCCGGATCCTCGTTGTCGTAGGGAGTGTAGGGGGCCTGACCGCCGCGTCCTGCCACGGCCAGCTGGTGGGGGGCAATGCCTCGACGCTGGCCCTCCGCGGAGTCAACGCCGCCGTACATGACATCTGCGACCGCGACAGCTCGGCGAGTGGACAGCAGGATGTTTGGGAACTCGTCCTCGGCTCGAGTGGTCGGCATGGTGTGGCCCTCAATCCGGACGCGACGCCAGTCACCGCGGTGCTGGAGGAGTACGCGCACCAGGGCCGAGATCCTGGCCTTCCCCTGGGCCGTGAGTTCCGCGGTTCCGGGCACAAACATGAAACCGCTTGTACCAGATTGCCTGTAAACGCAGCGTTGTGTCCCTATGGGGTCATTCCTGTCCGAGGGCTTCAGGATATCGGGTGGGTCGCCGAGGGCGGTGAGCGCCGCTGCGACCGCGGCCTGCCGGTCCCGATACTGTATCTGGTCCCAACCGACCTTGCTCATGAGTGCTGACGCGGTTAGGCAGAAAGCGAGGATGAGGATTAGGTTGATGCAGAGGTCGGCCAGCGCTATGTAGGCGTTGGGCTCGTCAGGGACACCGTGGAGGGCCGCGCCGCGCATGGTTCATCGCCGCCGGAACGGCCAAGGGAGCCTAAGGCGCGTGCGAGCCGGCCCTGTGACGGGGGGCTTGAGCCCGCGTAGGAGGGTGTTGGACTCATCGAGCTTGGCGGTGATGGCCTGTAGGTGACTCTGGGCTAGTGGGCCCGGGGTGCCGGAAGGTGCAGAGGCCACTGTGTCGGTGAGGTGCACGATGGACTCCTGCAAGCGAGTCATGCCGGACTGCAACTGCACCACTGAGTCGGTGAGAACGCCTATGCCGACCGTAGCGCCGGACGCCGGGGCACCGCCAGCGCGGTGCCCGTCGCGTAGCACGTCGGATATCTGCTTGATCGCGGCCGTGGCGCCACCCAGCGAGTCGGTGACCGCCTGCCACTGATCGGCGGGTAACATGCGGGGGTCGAGGCGTTCCATGAGGTCTGAGAGGGCCTGCTGAACACGGCGTAGGGAGTTCTCGGTCTCTACTATCACCTGCCGGAAGGCCGTGACGGCGTCACGCATGGTGTCAGTCTGGTTAGCAAGAGCGTGATCCACATGGACGGCAATGCGATCGCCGGCCTCTCTGAAGGCAAGCTGGGTTGCTCCAATGGCCGCGGTCGCCTCTGCTAGGCGGGTAGCCGCCAATTCGGTGCCGCCCAGGATGGAGGAGGCGGAGTCGCGGAATTCGTCCTTCAGTGACCCGATCGCGGCTAGCTGAGCGCGGCCCTGTTCGTCCAGCTTCTGCCACGACTGGTCAAAGAGCTTCCGGAGGTCCTCGTAGGCACGGCTCAGGTCATCGTGGTAGGTCCGCAGCCTGTCGGCGCTTCCTTGGACGGCGGAAACTGTCTCGCGTAGGTGGTCAGCGCTGCCGCGCACCTGGCCGGCCACTTCTGAGAGGGAGGTCTGCATAGAGCGCGAGACGTCCCGCAACTCCTGCAGGCTGACGGACATGGCGTTGCCCGCCGTCTGGAGGACCTCTCGAAACTCGGCAGCGGCCCCTACCATGACGGCCGGCAGGCGCTGGAGGAATCCATGGGCTGAGTGGAGCGCCTGCTGGAGGGCGTCCAACTGCCCCTCCGAACTGGGTGGGAACACGACGGGTGCCAGCCGATTGATAGCGACGTCCAAGGCAAGGGCAAGCACGCGGTTCTGCTCACGCGAACCCGCGCTCGTGAGTAAGGAGACCGTCATGGCAGTGGCGATGCCCCAAAGGGTGCAAGCGAAAGCGCCCTGCATATCGACAAGCATCCCGCCGATGAGCTGGCCGGCGGCCAGGCCGCTGTCGGGCGTCACCGTCTGAAATGCCGCCTGTAGTGCCGGCCCAGCCTTGCCCACAACCGCAGCGAGTCCGAAGACAGTGCCCATGAGGCCTGCCAGGAGGAGCACGGCCGGCGCCGAACGCGCGAAGGGAAGGAGTGCGACGTCAGCCTGCGCGGCGACGGTCGCCATAGCTTCAAGATCGGGCGAGGCCAAGTGCCTCGAGTCCCAGACGCCGAACACTATACGTCGGACGACGCTGTCGGGCGGGGCCGCCTTCATCGAGTCCCGGAGGGCCTGCTCTGTGACCTGGTTTCCGGTGCGAACCAGGCGTCTTATCATGACGGCGCATGTCTCGGCCGCCCTTCGCTCCGAGCGGAGACGTAGGCGGCCCCTGACCAGGACGATCATCGCGGCGGCCCAGACGGGAAGGACCACCAGGAGGATGACCAGCCATCCTTCAGGGGAGGCTTTGAACGCGTGGCCGACTGTGACGATGACGGCCGTCGGGTTCACCTGAGGGTCGCCTCGGGACTGAAGTCGTGCCTCTCGGGATCCACGAAGCAAGCCCAGCCGTTAGCGGCGGCATCCTGCTCGTCCTCGCCGACCCAACCTCCGCAGCGCGGGCAGTAGAGGCCATCCTTGTCGGCAATTCGGCCGCCTGCCAGTCGTTCACCTGCGCGCTTGCGCAAGGTGTTCACAAAGCCGTCCGGAGGAGGCAGCAGGGAGCGGTAAGCGCTGTAGAGCGCGGCGTCTTGGGCGCAGTAGGTGCGCACGAGACGACCGGCGCGTCTCTTATCCCAACCAGGGACCTGGGATCCTTCGTTTTTCTCGAACGCGGCCTCGAGTGCGCTGACGAAGGCGGATGCCCTCTCCTGGTCCGAGGCTCCGAGGGCGTGGCGTCGGCTCGCCATCTCCTGGGCGAGCACCGAGCGCCCGTTTGCGATCGAGCGGCCGTCGGCGTCGGTACCTTCGCGCGCTAGCATCTCGACGGCTTCAGAGAAGGATAGGGGGAGGCTGCGTGTGCGGCCGTCCACGAGATCCCGCCTGGGCCACCAGCCGTTCGCTACGAGGCGCCCTTGCATGGGTGTAACGACGTTGAGAAGAACGGCAAGTGTAAGCAACCCCTCGGCCTCCTCGCGGGAATCTGCATCCCGGGCAGAGAGGCCGCGCCACGCGACGTCTATTCGGGTGTGAAAGGTCGGAAGCTCGTCGCAGACGGCTTCGCAGATGCCGCCAGCGCCGAGAACGTCGGGCGCACCCCGGAGGGGGAAGCAGTACCATTCCTCCAACAGGATCGCGCGGAATCGGTCGGGGCAGTCGCTGGCCTTCGCGTTAGGCCACACGCTGCTCACAGCGCTGACGAACGAGGCCTCGTGGACGCTGTCGTCGGGCCTGACCACGCTCCTGCTCGTATCTATCTCTCCGCGATTTCCGTAGGTCGCGAGGGCTGGCTCTATATGTAAGAATGGGCTTGCTTCACGTGCGCAGTCCTGGGCGCGCGCGGTACACGCGTCAAGCGCGCTCCATCGGGCGAGCACATCGTCGCGAGTCAAGGTGGTCGCGAAAGGACCGCGTGCGGCGTTCTCCAATGCGCGGAGATCCTCCGCGGGAATCGCCTCGAGTCCGGCGTTCGCGCTGACGTCCTGCAGGAGCCAGTCATGTGGGGCCTGGCGGGGCGGGGAAACCGCCCCGGCGAGCGACGCCCACGCGCGTATGACCTCGGCCGCCTCCTGGCGCTGTTGGGCATCCCATGGGACCGAGGGATCCTGCGCCCTCTCCTGCAGGCAACGCTGGTACTCCGATGGGACCGTGCCCTCGCCGGACGTTCCCTCTTTGAAGATGCAGATTCCATTCATGCGCGGTCGGCGCTGCGCAAGCTCGTCGTAGCGAGCCTGCAATGCCACGCAGACCTTGTCAAGCCTCACAGAGAGCGCGGCCAGCCTGGCCTCTACGGGGTTGAGGAGGCGTGCCACTTGGTCGAGGAGACCGAGCGGGTTCTTGCCGTCCGGGGCAGCTTCCTGAAGGACGGCATTGGCGTCCGTGGCGATTCTGGCAGCCACCTCCTGGCGGACCGCGTCCCTCAGCCGTTGTGCCTGGCCCGCCAGCGCCGCGCGTTTGAGGCCGAACAGCCAAAGCAGGAGGCTTCCCTGGTAGACGCGAAGCGTATCGATCGCGGCCCGAGCGTCGGCGGTCTTGAGCGCGGGTCGGGCTGGGGCCGCAGCACGCAGGGCCTGGAGGCGATCCTTCGCGCGGCGTATGACCTGAAGGGCGGGCTTTGGCCCGTCGGCATAGTCGAGAAGCCTAGCGCTTAGCATTGCCTCGACGTTTCGGAGGATGGACTGCACGGCGTCTGATCGGTTGGACTCAATGATCCTCCGGACCTCAGGGAGGAGCTTGGATCTGAGTTCGTTGAGACTCCTCTCGGCGTGGTCCGCGCCAGACGCGGTGAGCCTGACGATTTCCTCCACCTTCTGGTCAAGGCGCCGGCGGAGATCGGGACCGTCGCCGGAATCGAGCAGGGCGTCGGACAGACGCTGCCAGGTGAGGCCGATCTCGTCAAGGCGCGCCTGCTCCTGGGCCGAGCCAAGGGCGCGATTGGACCATTCCATGAGTGCATACTTGAGCAGTCGCTTGGCGCATGCCTCGATGACGCGGTAGGCTGGGAACTCAACAGCCGCGAGACCGAACGCCGAGAACGCGTGGGCCTGCGAAGTCCGGTCCTTCCGCACGCGGACGTCCACCAACTCGGCCGCGGGGTCCACCTGCGGCACGGCGGCGTTCAGGAAGACTCGGTCTGCAATGGCCCGGTTAAGGACCTCCACTGCATCGGGCGTCGGTTGGCGCGGGCCGGCGAGGTACGTGACCTTGTATGGCCTCACGTCTGTCGGGACCACGCCATCTATGTAGCGGATAGGGGGCTCGGGACCTCTGTTGCCGAGAGAGTAGTGGTTGAGCTCGACCAGGGCCGTATAGGCATTCTTCTTGTACCTGTCTGCCTGAGGCACGACAACCCTGGCGAGTTGGTGATGAGGGATCGTGAAGATCGCCATGGTCTTGTCGCCAGGTTGGGCCATGGTCTGCAGGAAGAATCCGAAGTCGGCTGCGAGGCCGCTGCAGGTGCCCCCGCACAGCGTGCCGACGGTGACTATCGTAATCGCGTCGGGGTCCGCGAATTCCACTTGGGGGTCGCTGCCATCGGCAAGGGGCCCTCTCTTGGCGGCCGCCTGAGTCCCTGTCAGGCCGCGAAGTGCGGCCAGCTTCTGATTGATTGAGAGCTTGGCGGTACGGTAGTTGCTATCGTAGAGGAGGGCCAGCCTGCCAACCATCCGAATGTTGCCCGCTCCAGCGGACACCTCGTTGGCCTCCAGTTGCTGCAGGGTGTCCCAGTCGACCCACTGGTTGAGAGCTATCCTCTCGTCGAATGCGGCTCGATTGCCCAGAATGGCGCGCCACTGCGTGGCCGAGATCGTCAATGGTAGGAAGTCAGGGGTGCCTGCGAAGCGGCTCGCTTTGCTAGAGTCGGTCTCGAGACACAGGAACTGCACCCACGGCGCCCGGGTGAGATCACCGTACTCCCACTCCAGGCGATCCGCAACCTGCGCGCACACGTCGGTGCCTGTGCTGCCCAGGCCAACGATCAAGGTTTTGGCGACCATCATGGACATACACTCCCCCTTTCTCTATGCCGAGGCCGGCTCGGTCTCCCCGCGCCCCAGCAGCAACCAGACCGCGAAAGTGAACAGGAGGGCTACCGCCGCAACAGCCCCTACAGCGATGTAGTCCCGCCACCGGAACCACCCGAAGACGGCCCCGGGGATGGGAGCGAGGAACACCGCCCATATGGCTGCGATCCTGGCCGCAGCCAGTGGCTTACCGGACGCCCCGTAGAGAAAACGTGCGATTGCTAACCCTATGGGCCACCACAGGATCACAGTACCACCAACAGCTAGCCAAAATAGCAGGTCGCCAAGCAACTCAACGGCTCTTTCCCACATGTCGCCCTCCTAGGCTGTCTCCCACGCCACCTCGATCTCACAGCGGAACTCGGCCGGGGGCAGATATGGCTCGGGGGCATGGCTGCCCGCCAGGGTGATGCGCCGCTTCTCCCCGTACCTGACCAACACCTCGCCATGCGCGGGAGTTCCGTCCACCTCGACAACGCTGCTCTCATCTTCGCCGCGGATGCTGACGAGAAGGCCCCGCCCCCTGCGGACCCTCGCCAGGATGATCGGGGGCAAGCTGGCTCCGCCAGGGGGCTCAACGGTCTTGCTTCTGTCGTCTTCGGGGTATCCAGGGCCGGCGACGTGGCATATCTCCTGGCCCAACGCGAAATCGCGCACGTCCCGCCTGCTGGCGGCTACCACCACTATCCGGGCCTTCCTCGACGGAAACCTGGCCCGTCTGAGGGCGAAGACGGCCAGAACCACGGCGGCGAGCACGACGGCTACGATGGTCGCAGCCGGCCAGGGGAACTGGGGAGGGGAGTCTGGCAGCGGGGGAGGGTCGCCACCAGCCGGTCGCGTCATCGTCAGCCGCGCGCCAGCGAACTGCTTGGGGCGCACGATGACCGCCTGGATGTCGCGGACGACCTCGCGCCCGTCGGGCAACGCGACCTTCAGAGGCAGCACTACTGACGCGCCAGACTTATTCGCGGGGGGCACTCTGCTCGCGGCCAACCGCTCGAGGGTGCTGAGGTATCGGGGGTCGTTCTCGCCCCACGTCCGGTCGGTTCCGCCTTCGGGATTGACGCTTGCCGCGTCGTTGGCAAGGAGAATCATGACGAAGCCGGCGGGCGGCTCGCCCCGCCCCGCCAGGAGCGAGTCGCCGATCTCGGAGATCGCCCTCTCGGTGTCGTGGCCGCCGAGCGTGCCCGCCCGGGCAGTCAGGGGAAAGAGGCGGTTCAACTCTCTGAGTTCGTTGGCGTCGCCGGAGCGGACGGCATGCTCCCGGCTCGTGGACCAGACTCCCATCTCATAGGCCCATACCTGGACGCGGTCGCCCGCCGCTACCGGGAAGGCAGCTAGGAGGTGGTTTGCCACCTCACGAGCGCCCCTGGCCTTGGCGGGGTCATCGCCGAAGTGGCCGGTGCTGAACGCGAGGATCAGCCGGACTGACTCACGTTCGGGGTCGCCGCCGCTCTCCTTCACCGCCCCTTTCACGGCCTCTACGAGCGTTGCCGAGGCGGCCCGAATCGAGGCGACGTCGATAGCCGCCTCTCTTGCAGTCTCAGCTGCGCACGGCGCGGCGCCGATCAGGTGCAGCAAGGCGCCGGCAGCGATTCCGAAGACAAGGTTTCTGGGCGACATGAGGTCCCTCGCCAAAAGGATACTGCGTACCCCTCTACTCCGGGCCGGGGGCAGATTCCTTCACTTGCGGAGTGCACGGCCGCTGCGGCTTCGGCCCTGGCGCCCAGAAGCGCCGTCGGCCCCGTTGTGCAGCGCTTGGATGCATGCGGGATATGGCAGGCCGGGGACGTTGCCCTCGGTCTAGATCCGGAGGTACCTACCCTAACCTTCCCTCCATGGTCGAGGTCACAAAACCCCCCTTCCCCCGCGAATCAGATTCGCGCCCCTGCGCGCACCGACCCGCCTCCCTGCGCGCAGGGCCAAACGCGAAACGCCCTACGTGGGCCGACAAGGCCTCCAGCCGGGCGCTGGCCGAAACGCCAGCAAACCAAATTCGCGGCCCCGCGAATCAGATTTTCATCGCAACACACATATTGACATCCCGCCCCAAATGCCGTATAAAACAAGTGTTCTTATTCCAACCGCTCGCACGGAGAACGATAAAACGGTGATTGACCTGGCACTAACTGCATACACGCCGTCGCGGACCCCTGCGGCATCGGCCTCCGCGGCCCACCCGACCGCGGCCATTCCCCTGGCCCGCCTCCCCTCCGCCTCTTCGGAATCCTCGCCATCCGCGACATCGGCGGATCAGACCGCGGCCCTTCCCCTCCCGAATCCCGAAACCCGGCTTCCGCCGTTCTCCGCCGCCTTCCGCCGAGACTTCGCCGACTTTCGCCGATCCTCCGCCGATCCGATTTTGCCCCACGGCCCCGTCTACGCCTCCCACAGCCCAATATCGGCTCGCTCGCCCGCCGAATCTCGCGTTTTTCCCGATTTCGGCGGTTTTCGGCGAAACCCCGGCCACTGGGGTCCTTCTCCCCTCCGCCTCCTCGCCTCCTCGCCTCTTCGCCTCATCGGCCCGTGGATTGCCGACTCTTTCCGACACTTTTCCGATCCGTTTCCGATCCGATTTCGTCCCACAGCCCCATTCTTGTGCCCCACAGCCCAAAATCGGCTCGCTTGTTTTCCGAAAATCAGGAAAACGCGTTTTTCGGAAATTTTCGGCAACTCCCGGCCCTCGCACCTCGTCTCCCTTGACGCCGTGCGGCCGCCTTCATAGAATAGGCTTGCTCTGAGTGCTACTGAGGAAGAGGATATGACGATAGAAGCGGAATCCGGGGCGGGGACAACGAGGGCGGGCTGGCGGGCGCGACTGGACGAGCCGCAGACCGGGACGGCCAAGGTCGTGTTGTGGCTGACGGCGATCATCCTGGCGGGGGCACTGCCTCTGCTCCAGAGTCTGCTGCCCGTGACGACCGCGGGGCGCGTGATCGCGTACGCCAGCCACTGGTCGCGGCTCCTCCCCCACCTCACCGGCGGGGTGATCGCCTTCGCCGCGGGGGCGCTCGCGGGAGCGGCGGTGAGGGGCGGCCGGTGGGCGGCCGGGGTGGGCGCGCTGGTGATGGCCACCGGCCTCCAGTTCCCCGCCTTAGCACTCGCCCTCAAGCGTGGGCCCATCGAAGCCGACCTCGTGCCGGCGCACTTCACCTTTCACCTGGGCCTGCTGAACGGGGTCTATCTGGGGGTGATGCTGCTCCTGGCCGCCGCCGGGGGCGAGCTCGCGCCGGCGCTGTTCCGCCGCGTGCGGATCCACGTCCTGGCCGGGGCCGCGTGGGCGTGGATCATCATCGGGGTGGTGACGGCAGCCGTGTTCTGGACGGGCCTGTCGCGAGCGGGGTTCCTGCGCGGTCCGTACACCGACTGGTCGGCGGTGGACCTGGCGTGGAGGGGTCTGGACAACCTGCCGTGGCTCATCGGCGGGCTGTTGCTTGGGGTAGTGGTGCGCCAGCGGCTGTGGGCGGGACTGGCGGGGATGGCGGTCATTGCCGCGCTGCAGGTGCTGTCCGGGCAGGTGGCGGTGTTCATGGGGGACGCGGCGCATAACGCCATAGCTCTGACCGCGATCGCGATCACGCGCAGCACGTTCGGGGCGATCGGGGTTCTCGTCGGCGCGGCCCTCGCGGGGGCGAGGCCGTGGCGGGCCTACGCGGGGCCGGCAATGGTGGTGGTTCTCGCGGTGGCGGCAGGGATGATACTGGTGGGGATGGCGAGCGGTGGTTCCCACGAGGAGGGCATCTCTACGGCGATGGAGCCGCCGGTGGTAAGCGGGGAGATCGTGCTACTGGCGAAAGGCAAGACGGTCGGCGCGCTGATCCTGACCAAGCAGAGCACACAGCCGGAGCGCGTTTCATATGAGTGGCGCTATCGCACAGACGGGAAAGGAACGTTCCGGGCGGCGGAGGCGGGGCGGTACCGGTCAGGAACGGTCCGGGAAGGGAAGGAGGTGGCGTTCGGCCCGTTCTCGGTGACTTGGTCCGGGAGAGACGACACGTCCGGATACCTGTACTACCCCCGCTTCTTCGAGGAGACGATGAGGGCAGACGACCTGCGGATCTGCATGACCGGTGAACGCGACTGGGAGAAGGTGGACGCCTTCGATCCGAAGTGGGCTTTCAGGGCGAGCCCGTCGGACCGGGGAGGGCCGCTGAAGCGGTAGGGGGGCATGGGGCGGCGGGGGATAGGGTTCAGGGTGCAGGGGCCGCGAAGGAAGGGGGATTACCGCCATGATCGGGAATGAGCAGCGAGAAGGCCAGCCGTACGAGAGACAGCGCCGGTCGCTGAAGCGTGCGGGCGTGGTGCTGTTGGCCCTTGGGGCGGTGAGCCTCGCATGGCTCCTTTCCCGCAGGCCGCTCTCCGACGGCTTTCAGCTCACGACAGACCCCGGCGTGCTCGCCTTCATTCCCGGCTTCTTCCTCTACCGGGGCAGCCTGCGCATGGCGCGGGCGACGGCCTCCATCAGTGCGTTTTGGGTGGCGGGAGGCGTGGTGGGAGGTCTGGGGTTCCTATCCCTCGTGCCGGCCGGGCTGATCTGGGCGGTGCTGCAGGGCCGCGACCTGCACTTGCTGACGATTGGGCTCATGTACGCGGGCACGGTGGGGGTACTGGCGTGGGTGTACCGGCCTACGAGCGACCCGAGCTTGCCCTTGACGTGGCAGGGCGGATGGGCGCGACGAAGGGCCCGCCCGCCGTGGGGCTTGGTCGTCTTGGGGGTCCTGTGCGTCACCCCGGCCGTGCTCAACATGCGCGAGCAGTGGCATAGCCCTCAGGCCCAGCGCGCGGTAGCAGAGGCCAAGAAGGTCACGGCCGGCGGGTATGACGGGTTCTTCGTCGTTCGATGCCGATGGGGCGATGAGCCAGACGTGGGCGCGTGCGCGGAGGTGATCGCCTACAACGGCAAGGAGATCAAGAGGGTGAGGGTGGAGTGGAGGGAGTAGGCTTGCTATGAGTGCTACCGAGGGCGGACCAGTACAGACGAAGAACTATCGCCGATCGCTGCTGTGGGTCGGGGGGGTGGTGACGGCCATCGGGGTGTACGATACCGTGTGGGACGTCTACAACATGGCCTCTCCGCACGAGGGCAGCGTCTTGGCAATCGGCCCCTTCGTCCTCGCCGCGGGGGTGCTTTTGCTCTTCCGGGTGCTGTGGGCGGCGCGGGTGGTGGCCTTCTGCAGCGGGTTTTGCCTCGGTCTCTTCGGCGCCGGCGGCTTCCTGTACCTCACTCTGGTCCCTGGGGGCCTGGTGTGGGCGGTGCTCCGAGGCAAAGACCTGCACGTGGTGGGCTGGGTGCTGCTGGGCCTACTCTACTTCGCGGTGGCCCTATGGCTGTACCTGAAGACCGGCGACCCCGGGTTGCCGCGAAACTGGGAGGAGACGGCCGGCCCGGTGAGACGCCGCCGGCGGGCGTGGGTGGGGCTAGCGCTGGGGATCGTCGTCGCCGTTCCTCTGGTCTCGTTGGTGAGCCGGGAGATGAGGGGGGCACACGGGCGGCGGGCAATAGCAGAGGCACGGCAGAAGCTCGGCGGGGGATATGAGTACTTCGCGGGCGACGTGAACATGCACCCCACCGACGGCATCGGGGTGAGGGTGGAGGCCACGGTGCTGGCCTTCAACGCGCGCGAGATCAAGCGGGTGGAGGTGGGGTGGAGGGAGTAGGGAGGTCGTCTCGCACTGCTGCGCAGTGCTGGCCGAGTCGCACTGCTACGCAGTGCTGGGATTGACCCGGCCATGGCCGAGGGGTAAGATAGAAGAGGACACGGGGGGACGGGGTCGAACGAGGCCGTACTCCCACGGCGCGGCGAGGCGCCGGGGCCGTTCGGCGGCGGGCCGCCAGCGATCTCACTCCGGCGACCAGACCCGCCGCACACTCCGAGACGGTAGGAGTTCTAGAGGCGCGGCGGCGGGGGTTGCTCCGCCTGAGGCGCAGGAGGATAGGCGCGCCAGGGCGCGCAGAGAGGGCATTTGCGCGCCGAAAGGGCGAGTACGAGGAGAGCAGGACGATGATCGAGATTCGATTGCACGGGCGAGGCGGACAGGGGGCGGTGACCGCGGCGGAGCTGCTGGCGGTGTCCGCGTTCGACGACGGGCGGGAGGCGCAGGCCTTCCCGGCCTTCGGGGTGGAGCGGCGAGGGGCGCCCGTGATGGCCTTCTGCCGGATCGCGGAGGAGCCCATCCGGGTGCGCACGCAGATCTACGCGCCGGACTACGTGATCGTGCAGGACTCGACCTTGCTGGACAGCGTGAACGTGCTGGCCGGGCTGAAGGACAGCGGGACCGTGCTCATCAACAGCGAGCACAAGCCGGAGGAGCTGGGGCTGAAGACGTCGGCGAAAGTGGTCTCCGTTCCGGCGACGCAGATTGCCATCGAGGAGCTGGGCCGGCCGATCATGAACACGGTGCTGCTGGGCGCGTTCGCGGGGGTGTCGGGGGCGATCAGCTTCGAGGCGATCGAGCGGAGCATCAAGCACCGGTTTCGGGGGGAGCTGGGAGAGAAGAACATCAAGGCCGCGCGGCGGGCCTATGAGTTGATGAAGGAGCAGAAGCAATGAGCGAGAGGCCGAGAAGGAAGCCACCGCTCGGGATAGTGACCCGGCCGGGGAGTTCGCTGCGGAACAAGACCGGCCCGTGGGGAATCCTGCGCCCGGTATTCGACTGGGAGAAGTGCAGCGGGTGCAACACCTGTGAGACGATCTGTCCCGAGGGGTGCATCCGGCACCTCGAGAAGAAGCAGTACGAGGCTGACCCGGAGTACTGCAAGGGCTGCGGGCTGTGCGCCGCGGTTTGCCCGCGCGAGGCCATCACCATGTCCGAGGAGCACCGCTAATGAGAAAGATGATCGAAGGGTCGCGCGCGGTCGCCGAGGCGGTCGCGCTGTGCCGGCCGGAGGTGATCTCGGCCTATCCCATCACTCCGCAGACGCACATCGTGGAGGAGCTGTCGCAGATCGTCGCCGACGGGGAACTGGACTGCGAGTACGTGCGTGTGGAGAGCGAGCACTCCGCGGCGTCGGTGTGTCTGGGGGCGGTGGCGGCGGGCTCGCGGGCCTACTCGGCCACCACCTCGCAGGGGATGCTGCTGATGGTGGAGGTGCTGTACAACATTGCGGGGATGCGGCTGCCGCTGGTGATCACCGGAGTGAACCGGGCGATCTCGGCGCCGCTGAACATCTGGAACGACCAGCAGGACACGATGGCGATCCGCGACACGGGCTGGCTGCAGCTCTACGGGGAGAACAACCAGGAAGTCCTGGACATGCACCTGCAGGCCTACAAGATCTCCGAGGACGATCGGGTGCTGCTGCCGGTGATGGTGTGCATGGACGGGTTCATCCTGACGCACACCTACGAGACGGTGGACGTGCCCACGCAGGCGGAGGCGGATGCCTTCCTGCCACCCTACAAGCCGCTCTACTACCTCGACCCGAAGGACCCGTACACGCTGGGCGCGTACGCGGGGCCGGAGCTGTACCAGGAAGTGCGCTACGTGATCCAGCGCGACTGCCTCGCCTCGAAGGAGGTGGTGAAGGAAGTCGCCCGCGACTTCAAGGCCGCGTTCGGGCGCTGGTATGGGGACGTGATTGACACCTATCGAGCGGACGACGCGGAGATGCTGTTCATCGCCATGGGCTCCGTGATCGGTACGATGCGGGACTGGGTGGATGCGAAGCGCGCGGCCGGCGAGAAGGTCGGGCTGATCAAGCTGCGCTGCTATCGCCCGTTCCCGGCGGAGGAGCTGGTCGAAGCCGTTTCTGGAGCCAAGCGAGTCGTCGTTCTGGAGAAGGCCGTGAGCATGGGCGGATACGGGATCGTGACGGTGGAACTGCAGGCGGCCCTGTACGGGCAGAAGCGGCAACCCGCGGTGCACGGGGTGGTGCTCGGACTCGGCGGGCGCGACGTGACGATGGAGACGCTCGACGAGGCGAAGCAGCGCGCGGAGGCGGGAGAGCCGTACTTCTGGGCGGGGATGCGCAGCGAAGTGCTGGAGGAGGCGTAAATGTCCACGACACAGTTCACTTATGAGGGAACGAGGGGTTTCTATCCCGGTCACCGGGCCTGCGCGGGCTGCGGGCAGGCGACGGCCGTGCGCCTGGTGATGGAGGTGGCCGGGCCGAACGTGGTGGTGGCGAACGCGACCGGCTGTCTGGAGGTGTTTTCCACTCCCCATCCGGAGTCGGCGTGGGGCGTGCCGTGGATTCACTCCCTGTTTGAGAACCACCCCGCGGTGGCCTCGGGACTCGAGGCGGCCTTGAAGAAGCAGGGGCGCCTCGAGCACACGCGGGTGCTGTGCTTCGGCGGCGACGGGGCGACACTGGACATCGGGTTCGGGGCCCTGTCGGGGATGTTCGAGCGGAACCACGACGTGCTCTACGTGTGCATGGACAACGAGGCCTACATGAACACGGGCGTGCAGCGCTCCGGTTCGACGCCGTTTGCGGCCTCGACGACCACCAGCCCGGCTGGTAAGCGATCGTTCGGTGAGGACCGCCCGAAGAAGGACCTGCCCTCGATCGCGGCGGCGCACGGGATCCCGTACGTGGCGACCACCTCGATGGCGCTCTTCGCGGACGTGAAGCGCAAGGCGAAGAGGGCCCTGGAGACGCGGGGCGCGAAGTACATTCAGATCCACGTGCCGTGCCCACCGGGGTGGGGGTATGACGACAAGCTCTCCATTGACATCGGGAAGCTCGCGGTGGAGTGCGGGCTGTACCCGCTGGTGGAGTGGGAGAACGGCGAGGTCGTCCGCGTCCGCAAGATCAAGCAGGTCCCGGTGGAGGAGTACCTGAAGACGCAGCGGCGCTTCCGGCACCTGTTCCGCGGCGATGACGGCAAGGCGCAGATCGCGGAGATCCAGGCGTTGGCCGATGCGAACGTGAAGAAGTTCGGGTTGGTGGATTAGTAACCTAGCAGTCTATTGTTAGGCATACCGCAGATCAGGGGGCGGCCCGGGTGGGGTCGCCCCTGTTCTTTTGGCGTCTGCCACCGCGCCCCCTTCGGGGTCGCCTCCTCCCCTTCTCCCGCTGTGCTCGGCCGCGTTCCCTCCTGCACCCTCCCGAGCCCGCGATTTCGCCTCTGCCGCGCGGTGTTTCAGAGGAGATCGCGATACTCCAGGGTGAATACGGTGTGCGCGCACCTGTGAATGGGAAGGGAGACCATGCAGAGAGAGGGACTGGGCGACGCCCCGCCGAGGGTTTCCGAAGACGAAGCCCTCGTAGCGCGGATCCGTCGCGGCGATGATACCGCCTACGCCGACCTATGTGAGCGACATGGACCGCCCCTCTATGGGTTTGTGGCGGCGCGACTGGGTGATGCCGGTACGGCGGAAGACATCGCCATTCAGGTGCTCGCGGAGGCCTGCCGGAACCTGCGAACCTACCAACCCAACCGCGGTACCCTCCGCGCCTGGCTGTACGGGATCGCGCGGCGGAAGATGCAGGGGGAGCGCCGCCGGCGCGCCACGCTGAAGTCCATCCCGCCCTCCCAGCGTGTGTCGTTGGAGAGCATGGAGGAGGTCACCGCTGATGATCCGGCCGGAGACGTGGCGGCACGGCTCGACGCGGAACGGCTCGTGGCCGAGTTGGCCGCCGTGCTCTCCGACGTCGAGATGGAAGCTCTCACCCTCCACAGCGTCGAGGGGTTCTCGATGCGAGAGATCGGACAAACCATCGGCCGCTCCGAAAGGGCGGTTGATTCGCTACTCCGCCGGGCCAAGCAGAAGGCCCGGGAAAGGCTGGTGCGAGATGACGTGTGACGATCTGGATCGGCAGATGGAGGAGGCACTGAAGGCCACTCGGCCGGCGCCTCCGGCCGGATGGCAGGCGCGGGCGGTGGAGGCCCTGCGGGCGACCACGCCGAGGCGCACCCTTCACTTTGGCCGCTACGCCGCGGTAGCCGTCGCGTGCGCGACCGTGGCGTGGCTCGGGTTGGCACGACTTCCGGAGTTGAAAGCCTCGGGCCTGCTTGACCTGGCTCTCCTGGCCGCCCAGCAGGCGAAGACAGTGCATGTCACGGCCGTGGTTCCGCAGGCGGCCGGGGAATCGGTGACAGAGAGCTGGCTCTCCCGGGAGGGGTTGCTGCGGACGGAGCAGCGGGAGGGGGGGAACCTCCGGGAACTCCGCTTGTGCGATGACACCCGCCTCATTTGGTATGGCGCGGGAGAGAAGGGCGCCGCGGCGCGGGAGGACTACATGCCCTCCCAGTACGTCGGCGTGCTCTTCAGCATGGACCTGGGAAACGCGCTGGCCCCACTGGGCGCGCCGCTCCACAACGGTTCCCTGGCCCTGCTCGGCGAGCGAGAAGAGCCTGACGGCCAGGGCGAGACGGTGAGGATCGCGGAGGTGCAGTGGACGGTGGGCGAGCACGCGTACAACAGCCTGCTTGGGGGGTTGCGCTACCCGCCTGGCGAGAAAGTGCTGCTCCGCCTCTGGACTGACCCGAAGAAGGGCCGAGCGATCCGCATGGAGCAGTACCGGCAGGAGGGTGGGGAGCCGCACCTCGCGTGTCGCGTTCAGTTCGAGTGGGACGTGCAGGTCCCCGCCGCGGCAAGGCAGTTCGAGGTTCCGCCGGGCACCGAATACGTGCGGGACCCCTGGTGGGAGAGCCGGGGCCGCCAGACGCTGGCGGAAGCCAAGACGCGGGACTGGGTGGTTACGCTGCACGCGCTCGATGTGGACCGCACGGGTCACCTGCTGGTTTCGGTGAGCCGCCTGGAAACCAGGGCCACCACCACCACGAATTCCGCGCCCCCCATCTGGGTGGAGGCCACGGGGGACGACGGCACCACCTACCGGCAGCTTCCCTTGGGCCCGTACGTCGGCGGGCCGGGCGCGGCCTACTCAGTCGTATCACTCGAGCCGGAGAGCCCGGACCGCACTCCGCACCGCGTCACCCTGGTGATCGACCCCTATGCGAGGCCCAGGAGCAGAGGTGAGACCGTCACCTTTCGTGATCTTCCCCTGCCGGCGAGGCAGGACGCGGTGGATCTGGTCGTCACGGGAAGAGAGACAACTCGCCACTAACTGCGTCGGCGAAGGGGCATGCCCGGATCTTTGGGCGCCGGCTTCGGCACCTGTTCCGCGGCGATGACGGCAAGGTCCAGATCGCGCAGATTCAGGCCCTCGCGGACGCGAACGTGAAGCGGTTCGGGCTGGTGGAGTAGGGGCGGGCTAACCACAAAGGCTCGAAGGCACGAAGAGAAAGACAGGAAGCAGGGGCGGCCCCGGAGAGGGCCGCCCCTGTTCTTCGTCAACGAGACTTCAGGAACTCATCCAACGACACGCCAGCCTGCCGCAAGATGTTGGCGAGAACGATCGGGTTGACGACGCGGTGTCGTGGGACGACGGCTTGTGCGAGCGGCTGATCTCGGCGCATGACGACGTGGCTGCCGCGCTGGCGACGGACGTAGAAACCGGGCCGGCGCAGGGCCGCGATGACCTGCGTCGGCGGTAGCTCAGGATACCTGGACGCGCCGCTCGACCTCCACTGAGGTCAGCAGCGGCTCGGACGCTTCCGGAATGGGAAGGCCATCCTCCTCGAGCACTTCCAGATAGAGCGCAATGGCCTCCTTGACGTTGGCGAGCGCCTCCTCAAGGGTGTCGCCCTGACTGTGGCACCCGGGAAGCGACGGACAGAGAACGCTGTAGCTGCCGTTTGCCTCACGATAGACGACTACCGGCACTCTCACCTCGTGCTCCTTTCCGCAACGACGGCCCACCCACCGTCATTCTACCACCCCCGGACGGAACGTGCCAATGATGGCCGGCGGCAGTGGCCATCCACTCGATCACCGGGGGGTGGGAGAGCGTGGCGACAGGGGCGGCGGGCTCGTCTCTCGAAGTGAGCGGCATCCAGGTGAGACAGGGGTCGCCGTGATTGGGTTCGGCGCAGAGACGTGCCGCGACTACGGGGCGGCGGTCACGAGAGAGTGGCTGGAGACGGATGGGCTGGGAGGCTATGCCTCCTCGACCATCATCGGGGTGAACACGCGCCGGTATCACGGACTGCTGGTGGCGGCGGCCTGGCCGCCGACGCGGCGGATGGCCCTGGTCTCCAAGCTGGAGGAGACGCTGGCGGTGCGGGAGGTGGAGTACGACCTGTCTACCAACCAGTACCCGCAGACGGTGCACCCGCAGGGGTACCTGAATCAAGTCAGCTTCCGGCTCGATCCCTTCCCCACGTTCATGTACGAGGTGGGCGCGGCGAGCCGGCCGACGCGGCTGGAGAAGCAGGTGGTGATGGCGCGCGGGACGCAGGCCGCCTTCGTGCGCTACCGGGTGCTCGCGTCGCCGGGGACGGTGAGCCTGATCGTGCGGCCGCTGGTGACGTGCCGCGACTACCACCACCTAATGCGGGAGAACGCGGACTTCGACCCCGCGGCGGAGATCTCCGGCGCGCGGGATGTGGTGATGATGACGCCGTACGAGGGGTCGCCGACGCTGCACCTGCACTTCAAGGGCGCGTACTTCGAGGCGTGGCCGGACTGGTACCACAACTTCGAGTACCTGGAGGAGCTGGCGCGGGGGCTGGACTTCCAGGAGGACCTGTTCAGCCCGGGCTACTTCACGCGGACGCTGGAGCAGGGAGAGACGGCGTACTTCATCGCCTCTACGGAGCCGGCGCAGAAGCTCGACGCCGCGCAGGTCGTGGAGGGAGAGCGGCGGAGGAGGGCGTTCTTGCTGCGCGGATGGGAGAAGGCGAGCGAGCCGCTGGCGACGCTGGTGGCGGCGGCCGACGCACACCTGGTGGGGCGGCGCGCGGGGAGGACGGAGTCACCGGACGGGATCATCGCCGGGTACCACTGGTTCGAGGAATGGGGCCGGGACACGATGATCAGCTTGCCCGGGCTGACGCTCGTAACGCGTCGCTACGACGTGGCGAAGGCGATCCTGCGGAGCCACTGCGCGCTGGTGAGCGAGGGGATGATCCCGAATCGGGTGCCGGAGCAGGGCGCGGCGCCGGACTACAACACAGCGGACGCGACGCTGTGGATGTTCTGGGCGGTACATAGGCTCCTGGACTACACCAGCCAGAGGGAGTTCGTGGAGGAGTTGCTGCCGGTGCTGCGGGACATCATCGCCTGGCACGTGCGGGGGACGCGGTACGACATCAAGGTGGACGACGATGGGCTGCTGCGGGCGGGCACGGCGGGAACGCAGCTCACATGGATGGACGCGAAGGTGGGCGAGTGGGTGATGACGCCGCGGCATGGGAAAGCGGTCGAGGTGAACGCGCTGTGGCACCACGCCTTGCGGTTCGTGGAGGAGATGGAGGCCGAGCACGACGGGCCGAGTGCGGAGGAGGTGGCGGCGCGCTTTCGCAAGCGGTTCTGGAACGAGGAACTGGGCTACCTGAACGACGTGGTGGACGGGGAGGTGCGGGCCGACCACTCGCTGCGACCCAACCAGATCATCGCGGTGTCCCTCCCCTACTCCATGCTCCCGGAGGATCAGGCGCGGTCGGTGGTGGAGGCGGTGCAGCGCGACCTGCTCACGCCGTATGGGCTGCGCACGCTTTCGCCGCACGACCCTCGGTATCGTGGACGGTATGAGGGCGATCAGTTCGCACGGGACGCGGCCTACCATCAGGGCACGGTGTGGCCGTGGCTGCTGGGGCCGTTCATCACCGCGTACCTGCGCGTCAGCGCCGACAAGGCGGCCGCGCAGGAGACCGCGCGGCGGTGGATGGAACCGTTCGCGCGGCATCTGAAGGAGGCTGGGGTGGGGCGAATCTCGGAGATCTTCGAAGGCGACCCGCCGCACCGACCGCGGGGGTGCATCGCGCAGGCGTGGAGTGTGGCGGAGATTCTGCGGGCGATGGTGGAAGACCTGGGAGGGATGGATATAGAGAGCGAGGAGTCGAGGAGTCGAAGAGGCGAAGAGTCGTAGCGGCCATGGCACTCCTTCCCCGCGCTCGCGTGGGGAACGCGGGCTGTGAAGGCGGCGAACGGAGCAGGCATGGAGACCATCGAGATCAGCACCAGAGCACGGAGCGCGTATGTGGACATCACACGGGAGGTGCAGGGCGCGGTGACGGCGAGCGGCGTGCAGACCGGGGCCGCGGTGGTGTGGAGCCTGCACACGACGGGCGGGGTGACGGTCAACGAGAACGCGGACCCCGACGTGATGGAGGACGTGCTGGCGACGCTGGAGCGGATGGTGCCGCGCAGCGGGCCGTACGCGCACCGCGAGGGGAACTCGGATGCGCACGTGAAGGCAAGTCTCGTGGGGCTGTCGGTGACGGTGCCGATCGAGGGGGGGCGGCTCGTGTTCGGGACGTGGCAGGGGATCTATTTCTGTGAGTTCGACGGGCCGCGGAGGAGGCGGGTGGGGGTGCAGGTGATTGAATCACGAAAAGCGGGAACCACAGATTTCACAGATTGCACAGATTGAGTCTTCATGAGCGCCGAAAACAGCGCTCATGAAGACTCAAGAGAAGGGGGAAGTAGGAATGCGTGACCCGAGAACGCATGCAATCATCGGCGCCGCGATGGAGGTGCATCGCGAGTTGGGTCCGGGATTCCTTGAACCGGTCTACCAGGAAGCACTCGCGCGCGAGTTCCAGCGACAGGCGATCCCGTTCGAACGAGAGGTGGAACTGCACATTCGGTACAAGGGAGAGAAGCTCAGCACGGGGTACCGGGCGGATTTCATCTGTTACGGTGAGGTGTTGGTCGAACTGAAGGCGGTGAGCGCGGTTGGAAGAATAGAGGCGGCCCAGGTCATGAACTACCTGAAAGCCACCGGCATCCACATCGGCCACCTGCTGAACTTCGGAGAACTCTCGCTCTTCTTCAAGCGCTTCGCGAACTGATCCACAGGAGCGAGGAGCCGTCCGCTTTCGGCGGACGGCTCCTCGCTCCAATCTGTGGGAATCTGTGGAATCTGTGGTTTCTGTTCTTCGCTACGCACAGCGCGAGTAGCCGCAGGAGCGGCAGACGACGCAGCCCTCGGAGAGTTCGAGCATGGTGCCGCACTCGGGGCACTCGGGGTTGTAGCCCGAGCGGGCAACGCCATTCCCCTCGGCCGGCAGCGTCTGCACCTTGGGCTCGGTGTGCAGGTAGGCTTTGGCGTGCGCGCCGCCGTTGCGACCGTTGATGGAGAGATGGCGCTCGATGGCCTTGCCGATGGCGTCGGCGCAGGAGAGGGTGACCGCGCCGCGGTCCCAGGAGGGCAAGGGGCAGCGGATCCCCTTGAGCTGCTCGGCAACATACTTCGGGTTCACGCCGGAGCGAAGGGCGAGGGTGATCATGCGGCTGGTGGCCTCAGACTGGGAGGAGGTGCAGCCGCCGGACTTACCGATGGTGGTGAACACCTCGAACAGGCCCTGCTCGTCATGGTTGATGGTGACGTAGAGGTTTCCGCACCCGGTCTTCACCTTCTCGGTGGAACCTTGAGTGAGGACAGGTCGTTCACGAGGAGAAATCGTCGAGGCAGCCGGCACAAGGGTTGCCGGCGCGGGTAATCCCTGCGATTTCGCCGCCTCCTTGCCAGCGGAGAGGACCTGGTCGTCGCGGGAGCCGTCGCGATAGACGGTGACGCCCTTGCAGCCGAGCTTGTAGGCGAGGCTGTAGACGGTGCGGATGTCCTCGAGGGTGGCCTCGTGGCGGAAGTTGACGGTCTTGGAGACGGCGTTGTCGGTGAAGGCCTGGAACTCGGCCTGCATGCGGATGTGCCACTCGGGATCAATGTCGTAGGCAGTGACGAAGGCGGAGCGCACGTCCGGGGGAACGTCCTCGACGTCGGCGAGGGACTTCTGTTTGCTGGTCTCCTCCATCAGCCACTTGGAGTAGAAGCCGCGCTGTCGCGCCACCTGCTCGAAGTAGGGGTGCACCTCGAGGAGCTGCTGGCCGTCGAGGATGCGGCGGGTGAAGACGACGGCGAAGAGCGGCTCGATGCCGGAGGAGCAACCGGCGATGATGGAGAGGGTGCCGGTGGGGGCGATGGTAGTTACGGTGGCATTGCGGAGGCGCTCGCCGGTCTTCGCGTAGATGCTCTTCTGGTAGTTGGGGAAGACGCCGCGCACGCGGGCCAGGTCGGCGGAGGCAGCGTGGCCGCGCTGCTGAATGAACTGCATCACCTCGTGCGCGAGGGCCAGCCCCTCCTCGGAGTTGTAGGGGATGCCGAGCCGGATAAGCAGGTCGGCGAAGCCCATCACCCCGAGGCCGATCTTGCGGTTGCCATGGGCGAGGGTGGTGATCTCGGGGAGAGGGTAGTTGTTCACGTCAATGACGTTGTCGAGGAAGCGGACCGCGACGTCAATAACGGCGCCCAGGCGGGTGTAGTCCACGCCCGCGTTCGGCCCGTCGGTAACGAACTGGGCGAGGTTGATGGATCCGAGGTTGCAGGCCTCGTAGGGCAGGAGGGGCTGCTCGCCGCAGGGGTTGGTAGACTCGATGTCGCCCATCTCGGGGGTGGGATTGGCGGCATTGAGGCGATCGAGGAAGACGATGCCCGGCTCGCCCGTGCCCCAGGCGCCCTCGACGATCATGCTGAACACCTCCCGGGCGCTGAGCCGCTTCACCACCTTCCTGGTGCGGGGGTTGATGAGGTCGTACTCCTCGTCCCTCTCGACGGCCTGCATGAAGTCCTCGGTGAGGCCGACGGAGATGTTGAAGTTGGTGAGGGCGGTAGTGTCACGCTTGGCGGTGATGAACTCGAGGATGTCGGGATGGTCCGCCCGGAGGATGGCCATGTTCGCGCCGCGGCGCGTTCCGCCCTGCTTGACGGCCTCGGTGGCGGCGTTGAAGACGCGCATGAAGGAGAGCGGGCCGGAGGCGATGCCTCCGGTGGCCTTCACGATGTCGCCCTTGGGGCGGAGGCGGGAGAAGGAGAAGCCGGTGCCGCCCCCGGACTTATGGATCATCGCCGTGCTCTTGATGGCGTCGAAGATGGACTCCATGGAATCGTCCACGGGAAGCACGAAACAGGCGGAGAGCTGCTGAAGCTCCTTGCCCGCGTTCATGAGGGTGGGCGAGTTGGGAAGGAACTCGAGGTCGGCCATGATGCGGTAGAAGGCGCGCGCCTCGTCCTCGACGTCAACGGTCGGGTCGTAGCGCAGGCTGGCGCGGGCGACGTCGCGCGCGACCCGCCAGAACATCTCCCACGGCTCCTCGATGGGGATCCCCTCCTCGCTCTTCGTGAGGTAGCGTTTCTGCAGGACGGTGAGCGCGTTCTCACTGAGCAGCGGGAGCGGCAGATCCTGGGGCAGGCTGGTCATCGGTGCTAGGTCCTTGGGTGCAGTCATGGTTGGTCTTCTTCCCCATCAAACAGAGTCGTCGTCTGCCGCGGGGTCGCGGCGTGCCGCCCCGCGGTCTTGGTCAGTCCTTCTACCTCGTGCACGAACGATTGGGCGTCGCGAAACTCCTTGTAGACGGAGGCGAAGCGCACGTAGGCGACGCCGTCCAGCGCGCGCAGCCGGTCCATCACCAGCGCGCCGATGCGGCTGGTGGGAACCTCCTCGATCAACTCATCCCGCACCTGCCGCTCGATCTCGTCCGCGGCCTGCTCGATCAGCTCGCCGCTGACAGGACGCTTCTCACAGGCCTTGCGCAGGCCCGCGGCGATCTTCCCGCGGTCAAAGGGCTCGCGCCGGCCGTCCTTCTTCACGACGAAAAGGCGCACCTCCCCTACCCTCTCATACGTCGTGAAGCGGCGCAGACACTCGGAGCACTCCCGGCGTCTGCGCACGGCGCAGTGGTCGTCGCTGGTGCGCGATTCGAGCACGCGACTATCTCGATTCTGGCAGTAGGGGCACTTCATCTCGGACGTCTTCCCCCAAATGGATTCTACCCTAAGTGTTGGGGGCAGGCCTATATACCACACTACATGTGGTGTGTCAAGGTCGGATTTCAGAGATGCCAGTGAAACCAGGAATATCATACATCTGTTTGCGTTTTCGCGCAAGAGTACGCCCAGCACGGTGGCACGGGGGGACGATGTGCGTTTGGCTAGGAGACGCCCACGGCGGTGCCGCTAGGCTTCCTGTTCAGAAGCCAGGTGGCAGCGGCGGCGAGGAAGAAAACCGTGACCGAGGGGCCGAAGGCGAGGGCCCACCGGTGGCCGAACGGCACGTGGGACGAGCACCGAAAGTGCATCTGAATGAGCCAGCGGGGCCCGGGCGTGCGTCCGAGCCACCGGCCGACGGGACTGACGGGGTTCATCAGGTCCAGCAGCGTCGCGGCGAAGGCGCTGCCGAGGATCAGCCGCCAGCGGTCCTGTCGCCGCGCAATCCAGATGAGGAGGGCAAGGCCGACGAGCGCGTCGGCTATCACGATGGCTACCCTCAGGTTGAAGGCAGACGACTCCCGCAGCGAGAGATAAGAGTGAGGCAATGCGTCCAGTGCGTAGTGGCTGACGAACGCAAGGGGCAGCGCGATCCACGCGCGCCGCGAGGTTCTGTCGACGAGGGCCGCAACCGCAACGTGTGGTCCAGCCAGCATCGCTATGTCCTCCCGTACCGAAGTGCCCAGCACTCCCCGGTGGCGCAGGGCGGCCCGGCCTTACTCTGCCAGCGTGCCTGCGAAGCCCCAGAGGTGCGCTTCCAGAAGGCGCACCTGAGCGAGAGCGCCGATCAGACCGGGATCTCCCGGGAGGACGACCTGCTTGTGGCGGCGCGTTTTGCCGGTCAGGAGCCCCTCCCCTCTCGGGGCCGGGCCTTCGACGAGCACTTCGGCGGAGGCGCCGATCTCGGCCGCGTTCTTCTCGAGGGTGATGGCGTTCTGCACCGCGATGAGGCGTTCGAGGCGGGCGATCTTCACCTTCTTCGGCACTTGGTCGGGGCGGTCGGCGGCCGCCGTGCCGGGGCGGGCGGAGTAGGCGAAGGTGAAGGCGGCGTCAAGACGGAGGCGCTGGTAGAGTTGCAGGCTCACCTCGAAGTCGTCGTCGGTTTCGCCGGGGAAGCCGACCATGATGTCAGTGGTGAGGGCGAGGTCGAGGACGGCCTCGCGGAGGCGGTCCACCTTCGCCACGTACTCGGCGGTGGTGTAGCCGCGATGCATCTCCAGCAGCAACTCATCCGTGCCGGCCTGAATGGGGAGGTGGAGGTGCTCGCAGAGCTTGGGCAACTCCACGAACGCGCGGACCAAGTCGTCGTCCACGTCGCGAGGATGGCAGGTAGTGAACCGGATCCGCCACAGCCCCTCGATCTCGTTCAGCTCGCGCAGCAGATCGGAGAAGGTGGCCCGCTCACCCAGGTCCTTGCCATAGGCGAGTACGTTCTGGCCGAGGAGCGTTACCTCACGCGTGCCCCCGTCCACGAGGTTGCGCACCTCCTGCACGACCTCGGCGGGCGGCCGGCTCGTCTCCCGGCCGCGCACGTACGGGACGATGCAGTAGCTACAGAAGTTGGTGCAGCCAAGGATGATGGGGACGAAGGCGGAAAGGGGTGCGGTCTCCGGTTGGAGATTGCAGCGCAGGGCCGCGGGATCGTCGTCGAGGTTGGTAAGGATCAGGGGGCGTTCGCCTGCGCGCACGCGGTCCGCCACGTCCGCGATGTGGTGGAAGCAGCGGGTGCCAAGGACCGCGTGCACGTTCGGTGCGCGCCGGAGCATCCGCCTCCCCTCGCGCTGGGCCATACAGCCGACGACGACGAGCGCGGCTCCCGGCCGGAGCGGACGCAGCTCGCGGAACTCGCCCAGCAGGCTGTACACCTTGTGCTCGGGCTTCTCCCGCACGGAGCAGGTATTCACGACGACGAGGTCGGCCTGCTCGGGCGCGCAGGTCTCCTCCCAGCCGGCGCCGTCGAGGACGGCAGCCATGAGGCGGGAGTCGGCTTCGTTCATCTGGCAACCGAAGGTGATGATGGTGTAAAGCATAGGGGCTAGGGACTGGGGTCTAGGGGCCAGGGGCCCGAACCGCTCTGATCCAAAGGTACAGAGGAAGGGCGGGGGCGTCAACGGCCGGAGAGGCATCGGGTGAGGTCGAGGGTCTGGACGCGGTAGTGTAGCGCGAGTCTACTCGGAAATTCGCGGCAAAGGCGCCAGTCCTCACAGCAGCACCAAAGACGGTCGGCGACGCCGCTGCAAACTGAGATCAGCGGTACCCTTCCGCGGTGTGCGGGCGAAACCGCGTGCCCGACGGTCAGCCGCACTGCAGCAAGGCGTACTCGCGTTCGAAAGCCGGTTCTAGGGCGGCGAGCAATTCAGAAACGCCTGAGAAGACCAGCAGATTAGACTGCGCCAACTCCTCCTTCTTATCCTTGATAAGGAGGTCAGTCCTCCTCTTGTAGAGGTAGTGGAACCTCTGCGTGATATCTTCGTCCCCGGATCGCTGCACTACATAGTACGGTTCGATGCGCGTAAGCGCGTCGTCGGAGTAACGACCGCGATGGACCACGAAATTCCGCTGATCGCGAAGGGACTTCGTCGCGTCATCTATGGTTTTCAGTGCGCTGGCAATAGGGGTACCTCTCACATGACTGTTTCGTGCAATGACACCCCACCGACACTCCCGTTCTGGGACTCCCAGGCAAAAGATCACGTTCACCAGCTGTAGGGCACGGTCCAACACTGAGCAGGTGCGAATCAGGTGGCCCTCGAGATGATACACAATGTAATCAAGGCGAGTGACTTGCCTATCCGCCACAATCCGCCCGCTCCTGAAGCCAGAGAGAAAGTCCACCGCATATGCCATCTGTTCGCATAGCGTGATCAGTTCTCCCGAGCGCACCAGGCAGTCCCGTACATACGCTTCCTCCTGTCGAAGAGGACGTAGGGTTCGCCCCCGGCATGGTCGTCCGTTCTCTATCGGAGTTGTCTCCCTGATGATTTCCGCTGCGAGAACGGTCAATCTATGCATCAGCCCCGAATCGTCCAGATCCTCAAGCATCTTTTTGTTTCCGTTAGCTAACCTCTGTGTGAGGTCGGCAACACCACCCTTTGCGGTATGGCAAGCATCCGTATAAGAGAGTCATCCGCTTCTAGCATACACTAGCAGTGAAGGTACTTACAAACGCAACTCCAGAACGGCCGGGCCGTCAGTCCCGCACGTATCGCCCTTGCACGAACCATTCGAGGCGGCCGAGGACGCGGCCGGAGGAGTCCACCACCCCGATCCAGAGGGTGTGCTTCGGGCTGTTGATGGCGTACAGGTTGAACTTCACTGCGCCGGGAAGCTCGGCGAACTGCTCGACCAGCTTGTTGTTGAGATACACCTTGACCGACTGTCCCTGAGGGAGGGAGTGATTCGAGCTGAGGCGCAGCGTCTGCTCACCCTCCCAGGTCTGAGGAAGCTCGATCCACACGTGGAGGTCGCCGGCGCGGAAGCCGGTGGACGGGGGACGCTTGTGGCCGGCGCGCCAGTCGAGGCCGCGGGGCGCGCGCAGCGTGTGGGTCTGGGCCAGCGCGGAGTCCACGTAGACGCAGAGGACGTTGGTGAGGGGGCGGCCGGCGGCCTTGATGGACCGCCCGCGATACCACATGGCGCAGGAGGCGCCGCCGTCGAGATTGACCGCGTAGACGGCACCCATCTCCTGCATGGCTTTGGCGAGATGGCCGAGGGAGGTGCCAGTGATGGTGGTCACCAGCAGCACCTTGCTATCGGCCGTGACTCCGACCGCGCTGCGCGGGGCCGCTTTCGCGAAGACGTGCGGGTCGCCGAAGCCCTCCCCGCCGGGCATCGGTTTCGGAAAGCCGTTCCAGACCAGCAGCGGCCCGGCCGCGAGCGCGGAGGTATACTCCCACCAGTCAACGCGGTGGTCGGAAGGAAGACGGATGAGGTCCACGCCGTCGTTGGCGAAGGCGATGGCCGTGCCCATGCCGCCGAAGTGCACGAGCTGCTTCGCGACGAGGATGTCGCCGACCGGGCGCAGGTCGCGCTTGCTAAAGAAGGTGCCATTGACGGCGGCGACGGGCTGGAGGCGAGAGACGAAGCTGCCGAAGCTCTCCGAGGTGCCCACGCCGTTGCGGGCGAGGGCCGGCGCGATGCGGACGCGAGGATCATTCAGGTCGGCGGTGATAACGTGAAGACGTACGCCGGCGGCGGTGCGAGCGGTGTAGGACACCGGGTCCGCGCGGCCGACGCCGCACAGCACGAGCGCGAACGCGAGGGCGCAAGGGCCGGCGGCGCCCCTAATCCAGGATGTTGCGGCGACCCCAGCCAAAGGCCTCTTCAAAGCAATCCCCGGCGAACTGCGACCCCGCGACGACTTCCAGTCGTTCCAGGCACCACACCTGATCCGGCCCCACCGAGTAGCCGGGAGGAGGGAACATGTTGGCCTTGGAGCAACTGCGGCAGGTAGGAATGTAATCGTGGTCTTCCTTTGCCTTGCCGCGGAGATGGCCATCGCATTGGTAGCAGTACTCCTTCTTGTCGGAGTTCTCTACCCCACAGTGCGGACACTTTATCATCGGCATATCCGCCACCTCCTTGACGGCGCGCTCTGCCCAGGCCCCCGACTCGCCGATCCTACCGGACGCCCCCATTGTGCCTGGATGGAGGGGGGAACGTCAAGCGGCGGAGACAGCCAAGGGCGGGGCGGTCAAGCTTGGACCGAGGATATGGTATAGTGCCTGTGTAGAGCAATGAACGTGAAACAGGGTGCAAGGACCCGGCCGAGGAGGTAGCGATGCGGGCGGTCAAGTTGTTATGTGTACTGATTGGCCTATCACTGTGGGTGGCTTCGTGCGCGGCGGCGGCCGAGGAGGGGGTGTCGCTGGCCTACAAGTTCACGGAGGGGGGTAAGCTCGCCTACGACGTGACGTTCTCCGGGGCGGGCAAGCTGACCTCGCCGGATGCGCAGACGTCGCCGCTGGTCATCCAGGGGAGCGCGAGCGTTTCCCAGACGGTGGCGAAGGTGGAGGCCGACGGGTCCGCGGTGCTGGAGACGGTGCTGCCGCGGGCGGACATCACGGCCGCGGTGGGGGACAAGAAGGCACGATTCACGTGGGCGGACGGAGCGATGCGCTGGTACCTGGACGGCCAGGAGCGCACGCCACCGAGCGCCGATTTGAGCAAAGCTCCGGGGCTGTCCTCGCCGATACGGGTGACGATGAAGCCCGACGGGTCCGTCACGGACATCAGTTTCTCAGATGCCCAGATCATGGACATGCTGCGCAAGCTCGCGCCCGGCATGGCGTCGAGTATGCCAACTCCAAGCACTATGCCGACCTTCCCGGCGGATCCGGTCAAGGTGGGGGAGAGTTGGACGAAGACGGGAGACCTGCCCCTCGGCGAGGGACAGACGCTCACGTACAACACGCGCCGGACGCTGGAGTCACTCACCTCGAAGGGCGGCGTAGACCTGGCGAAGATCAGTGGCTATGGCGAGGTGAAGTACCGCGGCAGCACGCAGGCGATCACCGGGCCGGACGGGAAGCAGCTCACCTTCTCCATTGCGGAGATGAAAGAGACCGTGACCTCGACGGAGTTCTTCAATGTCGGCGCGGGACGGATGGTGCGCGGTGACTACGAGCTGGTGGTGAGCGTGAAGGTGTCGGCGGGGGTAGGGGGCGCGAACCAATCGGGTTCGGCGGAGCTGCGCCTGCGGGCGACGGTGGTGGGGAGGTAAGATCGTCTCCCAGGCTACTCACACGGGTGTCAGTACGCTTGGCTGCGGTGCAGCACGCGAAGGACAGTGACGAGTTCGGCGGCATCGTCAAGGTCGTACAAGATGCGGTAGTCACCGACGCGGATGCGCCACGTGCGCGAGGCTCGGCCGCGGAGCAAGATGCAGCCCCGCGGTCGGGGGGTTTCAGCCAAGGCACCAACGGCCTGGACCAGACGGGCCGCGTTCTCCCGACCGATGTTGCCGAGGTCTCGCCGCGCGGCGGGGCGCACTGCGATGCGCATCAGGGGAGCTTGCCCTTCGCACCCAGTTCCGCCTTCACCTGCTCCCAGGGGATGGACTCGCCTTCCTCCGTCCGGGCTTCGTCGGCCGCGCGGAGATCGGCGAGGTCCTCCACCGCCCCCACCAGCCGCTCGTATTCCTCGATGGGCAGGAGGACAGCCGTCCGTCGGCCTTTCTCGTCTACGACAAACTGCTTCTTCGCCTTTCGGCGCTTGGCTTCGAGTTTCGCTTCCATGGTGCTTGAAGTATACCCCGGCCTGGCTTCCTGAGCAAGTGCGGCTCCGCTCACAGGTTCGCTCTCTCCCTAACGATAGAGATCACGCGTTCGGCGACCTGCTCGATGGTGAGGCTGGTGGAGTCGAGGTGGACGGCGTCAGGGGCGGCCTTCAGGGGGGAGTGAGCGCGGGTGGAGTCGCGATGGTCGCGCTCGCGCAACTCGGCGAGCACGGCGTCGTACGAGACCTCAATGCCCCGTTCGTGCAACTCCTTGCAGCGGCGCTCGGCGCGCTCTTCAGGAGTGGCGAGGAGGAAGATTTTCACTTCGGCGTCGGGCATAACGACGGTCTGAATATCGCGCCCCTCCATCACCACGCCGCCGTCCCTGGCCATCTCCTGCTGAAGGGCCACCATACGCTCGCGAACGGCGTGGTACTTGGAAAGCTCGGAGGCGAGCTGGCCGATCTCGGGGGTGCGGATCTGGTCGGTGATGTCCACGCCGTCTACGAACACCCGGTTGATGCCCCCGTCCTGGGGGACGAGCCTGATCTCGATGTCGTTCAGGAGTGCGACCGCGCGCTCGGCATCGGCGGTGCCAAGGCCGCGCTGGGCAGCGGCCCAGGCGAGAGCGCGGTACATGGCGCCGCTATCAATGTAGGTGAAGCCGAGGTGCGCGGCCACCAGCCGGGCGATGGTGCTCTTGCCGGCGGCGACGGGGCCGTCTATGGCGATCTGGGGGCGGCGGGTAAAATGGGGACAGCTACCTATTTCTCTGGCTGTCCCCATGCACCCGTTCTCCTGTCTGCAGGAAAATAGGTAGCTGTCCCCATTTTACGCCCTCACGGGCCGGACGCAGACGCCTCGCTCGGCCAGGTACTGCTTGATCTCGGCGATGGCGTGGGTGCCGAAGTGGGCGATGCTGGCGACGAGGGCGGCTTCGGCGCGGCCCTCGGTGACGGCCTGGTAGAGGTGCTCGGGCGCCCCCGCGCCGCCGGAGGCGACCACGGGGATGCGCACCGCGTCGGCGATGGTGCGGGTGAGGTCAATGTCGTAGCCCTGCTTGGTGCCGTCGGCGTCAATGCTGTTGAGGACGATCTCGCCGGCGCCGAGGCCTTCGCCTCTCAGGGCCCATTCCAGGGCGTCAATGCCGGTGGGAATGCGGCCGCCGTTGAGGTAGCACTCCCAGCGCTTCTCACCGGGGATCCGCTTGACGTCGAGGGCGAGCACCACGCACTGTGCGCCGAAACGCTCCGCGGCCTCGGTGATGAGTTCGGGCCGCTTGAGCGCGCCGCTGTTGATGCTCACCTTGTCGGCGCCGGTCTTCAGCACCGCGCGGAAGTCGTCCACGGTGCGGATCCCGCCCCCCACGGTATAGGGAATGAAGACCTGCTCGGCCGTGCGGGCGGCGACGTCGAGCATGAAGGCGCGACCCTCGTGGGAGGCGGTGATATCGTAGAAGACGAGTTCGTCCACGCCCTCTTCGTTGTAGCGGCGGCCGAGGGCCACCGGATCGCCGGCGTCCACATGGTCGAAGAACTTGTAGCCCTTCACCACGCGGCCGCGGTCCACGTCGAGGCAGACGATGACGCGTTTGGCTAGCATGCGGCCTCCAGGGCGTCTTCCAGCTTCAGTTTCCCGGTGTACAGTGCCATGCCGATGATGGCGGCGGCGGCGCCGGCGTCTTTCAGTTTGCGTATATCCTCGACGGTGGTGACGCCGCCGGAGGCGATGACCTTGGCCTGAGGCACGGCTTCCACCATCTCCCGCATCGCGGTGACATTGGCGCCTTGCAGCATGCCGTCGCGGCCGATGTCGGTGTAGACTACCCACTCGATCCCGAGCGCGACCAGTTCGCGGGCGAGGTCCACGGCCCTGGTGGCGGTGGCCTCCAGCCAGCCGCGCACGGCCACCATACCGTCGCGGGCGTCAATGCCGGCGACCATGCGCGGGCCGAGACAGGAGGCGAGAGAACGCGCCACCGCGCGGTCGAGGGCGGCGGTGCCGATGATGACCCGCTCGACCCCGAGGTCGAAGGCCTGCTGCGCAGACTCTGCGTTGCGAATGCCGCCGCCCAGCTCAACCGGGATGGCCACCGCGCCGGCGATGGCGGCCACCGTGTCGAGCTGACACGGACGGCCGGCTTTCGCCCCCTCTAGGTCCACGACGTGGAGACGGGTGGCCCCACGGGACTCCCAGTGCCGAGCCACGGCCGCGGGATCGTCGGCGAAGACGGTCTCGCGCTCGTAGTCGCCCTGGAGGAGGCGGACGCACTTGCCGCCGCGCAGGTCAATGGCGGGGAGGATCTCCATCAGCCGCGGCCCGCCTTCACCACCCGCTGGACGAAGTTCGTCAGCAGGCCGAGGCCGACGTCGCCGCTCTTCTCCGGGTGGAACTGGGAGGCAAACAGGTTGCCGCGGCCGACCGCGGCCGTGAAGGTCTGACCGTGGTCGGAAGTGAGCACGGTCCAGGTCGGATCGTTCGGGATCCCATGGAAGGAGTGCACGAAGTAGGCCATGGCGTCCACGGGTAGGCCTTCGACGACGGGGTGCGGGGTGGCGACGGCGACGCGGTTCCAGCCCATATGCGGCACCTTGAGGCCGGGCTCGCCATCGTGGGCCTCGTAGGCGGGACCGGAGAACTTCACCACGCGGCCGGGGACGATGTCGAGGCCCGCAACCGGGCCGAACTCCTCGCTCTCGGTGAAGAGAAGCTGCATGCCGAGGCAGATTCCCAGGAACGGCCTGTCCGCGGCGGCCCAGTCCCGGCAGAAGGCGTCGAAGCCGGAGGAGGTGAGACGCTGCATCGCTTGGCCGAAGGCGCCAACGCCGGGAAGCACGAGCGCCTCCGCGTCGCCGACCTTGTCCGGCGCGTCCACAATCTCGGCCTGCGCGCCCACGCGTTCCAGGGCCTTCTGCACGCTGCGCAGGTTCCCCATCCCATAGTCAATGATCGCAATCACACCACTACGCCTTTCGCCAGCGGGCGCGGGCTTCGAGGTACGCGTCGCCCCCGTAGCAATCGTTCACGACAAGGGCCGGAAAGTCCTCCACGACCAGCCGCCGGATGGCTTCGGCGCCCAGGTCCTCATAGGCGATCACCTCAGCCGACTTCACGGTCCGGGCGAGCAGCACCCCCGCCCCGCCGATGGCGGCGAAGTACACGCTTTTGTGCTCCTGCAACGCGGCCTTGACCGCGTCCGAGCGGGGGCCCTTACCGATGGTACCCTTGAGCCCGCGAGCGAGGAGGTCGGGGGTGTACTGGTCCATGCGCCCCGCGGTGGTCGGGCCGGCGGAGCCGATGATGCGCCCGGGCGGGGCGGGGGTCGGGCCGACGTAGTAGATGACCTGGCCGGTCACATCGAAGGGCAGCGGCTCGCCGCGGGCGAGCGCGTCGGCCAGGCGCCGGTGGGCGGCATCGCGGGCGGTGTAGAGGAGGCCACTGATCAGGACGCGTTGCCCCGCGCGGAGGGCGAGCACGTCCTCCTCACGCAGCGGAGTCTTCAGACGAATCGGTTCGGGTGACATGGTCATTTCCAGGTGTAGGAGGCGTGGCGGGCGGCGTGGCACTGGAGGTTGACGGCCACCGGCTGGCTGGCAATGTGGCAGGGCCGAGTCTCGACGTTGACGGCGAGCGCGGTGATACGGCCACCCACGCCCATGGGGCCGATGCCGGTCGCGTTCACCAACTCCAGCAGCTCCCGCTCCAGGGCAGAGGCCGCGGGGTCGGGGTTGGGGGCATCGAGAGGACGCAGCAGGGCCTGCTTCGCGATGAGGGCGCACTGCTCGAAGCTCCCGCCAAGGCCGACGCCGATGACGAGCGGGGGGCAGGCGCTGGCGCCGGCGTCCACCACCGAATCCACCACGAACTGCTTCACGGCCTCGATGCCGTCGGCCGGGACCATCATTTTGAGGCGGCTCATGTTCTCCGAGCCGGCGCCCTTGGCGGCGACGGTGAGGGTGAGGTGATCGCCGGGGACGATCTCGGTGTGGAGCACGGGGGGTGTGTTGTCGCCGGTGTTGCGCCGATCGAGTGGGCTGACCACGACGGACTTGCGCAGGTAGCCCTTCTCATAGCCCTGGCGCACGCCCGCGGAGACGCCGTCCCGGAGGGTGGCGCCGGCGATCCGGACCTCCTCCCCTATCTCGGCGAACACAACGGCCAGGCCGGTGTCCTGGCACATGGGGAGGCCCTCCTGGCGGGCGAGGGAGGCGTTTTCGAGGAGGCGGGAGATGATCTCACGGCCGACCTCCGATTCCTCTTCCCGGCGGGCGCGCTCGAGGGCCGCCACGACGTCGGGCGGGAGGAGGGTGCAGGCGGCGATACAGAGTTCAGCGACCTTGGCGGCGACTTCGGCCGCGGGGAGGGTTCTCACGGCGCACCTCCGGGGGTCTGAGGTCATTATAGCGGCCAGGGAGAGGACGCGCCAGGGGCGGGGCTGGCGCGGCGCCCCGGCGCCTCATGACGGCATGACGCCAATGACACCATTTTGGGCGTCTTCGGGAATCGTTTGGGGGCGGCGCCAGGGGGCCGCGTGTCGCAATGTGTCGCAATGGGGGTGTTTTCGCCAACTTTTCGCGTGGTCGCGCGGCGGCACAAATTAGGCATACGCTAGCATGTTATACAGCAGAGCTCTGGACCGTTCTCGGTAGTTCACCGCGTGACGCGGACGACGAGGTCGAGCGGTCCGTACAGGTTGTGAGGCTTCTTGGGCCCACCGGGGCCGGTCTTCGGTACCTCATCGGAGCCGCCGTCGTCAACGCCGTTCTCGCCGACGCTCCAGAGCCGGAAGCCGTCGCCTTCCAGACGGTAGTGATAGGGCTGCCCGGAGAAAGGATCGAGGGAGAGGGGCGCGGGCGGGCTGGGGAGGTCGGGAAGGGCGGCGGGGTAACGGCCGTGTTGGTAGCGGCAGAGCTTGAGCTGGGCGGCGTACCAGTCGAGGCCGAGACGGGCGTCGCGCAGCGCGAAGGTCATGATAGCGCGCTCAAGCACGGGGCTGATCATGCGGGCCAGGTAGGCACGAGAGAGGGGCGTTCGCTCCAACTCCTCCCGGGCGGCCTTTAGCTGGTCCATGGAGGCGGGATAGGGAAGGTCGGCCGCGGCGACGGTCTGCGCGCTGAACCGCAGAAAGGTCAACTCATCCAGGTTCAGGAGCGGGCGACCGAGGGTGGGATAGGAGGCGAGGGCGAGCCGCCGCCAGCGGGAGGGCCTCTCGCCGTTGTCAGTGAGATCGGCGATGCTGCCTCCTTTTCTCGCTCGCACCAGATCGAAGATGGCCAGGCTGCAGGCGCGCTCGCCGCGGAGGGCGTGGCCCGCGGTATCGGCCTGCCGGAGAACCTGCACCTGGGCCTGGAGTTGGCGCAGGAGATCCGCGCTGGGGTCGCCCGAGGACAACGTGCGCGGCAGTTCCTTCATGGCAATGCTCTGCAGCGCGCAGGCCACGAGCAGAGCGATGACCGTGGGCTCGCGCTGAATGTGATCCTCGATGCGCATGATCACCAGGAAGTCCCGCGCGGCGTCATCAGGCCGGCCCTCGTCGCTCGCGAACCTCGCGTGCAGGGCCAGGCGCCGCGCCGCCTGGCGCAACCTGGCGAGGTGCGGAAACATCATGGCCAGGGGATCGCCGCCCCACTTCACCGGAAAGGCGCAGGCGGGTATGCGCGAGGCCTCTTCGAGCAGGGCGAAATAGCGCGAGTTCGCCGCGACGGCCTGGCGCGCGAGGAGGCGCTCCTCCGGAGTGGGTGGGTCCCAACCCTCGAGGCTCGCGGCGACGTCGTCCACGGCCACCTTCTCCTGCTCCGAGAGGCGGAGGGAATCGAAGGCCTGCTGGTAGACGTCGGCGGCGTTGCGTTCGCCGGCGGGGACCTTGGGAGCCATGTCTTGAAGCCGGAGCGGCTCGCCCCGGGCGCGCAGGCGGGCCAGTTCGCGGGACAGCATCACCCCAGTGATGGCGGTCGCGGTCAAGTGAACCGCGAGCAAGATGAGTAGGAGGTAGAGCAGACGGCGGCCGAAGCGGCGCAGGCGGCTGGGCCGGCGGGGAGATTGCGGGGCGGGCTGCGGAGACGTTGGTTCGGTCATGGTTCTATCCCTTCCCTCGGAGGCTCAGTTCCCGACGCAGTTGGAGGTAGCTGTCGCCGGAGGGCGGCGGGCCGGACAGGGCGAGTTGCCAGCGGTTCGCGGCGCCGTAGGTGTCCGCGAGAACCGCGGCGAGTTCGGGGTCGCTATCGGCCGGCGCGATCGTCGGCGCGGCCGCCAAAGGGGTCGGACGCAGAAGGGCGTCCTGCCGCTTCATCACGGCGAGATCGGCGAGCAGAAGCGCCGCCAGCAGCGCGAAGGCGAAGCCGGGGCGCAGGAGGAGAGACGACCGGCGGGGGCGGGAGGCGCGAGTGAGGACGCGAGCTCGCAGCGCGGCGCGCGGCTCTCGCCGCGGCAGGGAGCGGATCGCTCCCTCCAGTTGATCGTCGGATAGAGTCTGATATTCAGGCATCGTCGTTACTCTCGGTGAGATAGGTGCGAAGCTTGGAGAGCGCAAGGCGGTAGCGACTCGCGGCGGTAGCAGCCGGGATGCCGAGGACCTCGGCGGCTTCCCGGAAGGTGAGTTCCCCTGTGAGGCGGAGGGCGATCACCTCCCGCTGGTCGGCAGGGAGGCGGGCGAGGGCGGCGCTGATATCGGCGGCGAGTTCCGGTTGGCCGAAGTCCGCGGTGACCTCCACCCAGGTCTCCAGCGTCACGTCACGGGAACGACTGCGGCACTTGCGCAGGTGCATGTAGGCCTGGTTACGCGTAGCCCGCAGGAGGTACTCGCGCAGGTGCTCGATGCGGGCCCGGCCGCGGCGGCGCAGGAGCCCGACGAACACCTCCTGCAGGACGTCCTCGGCCGCCTCTACGGAGCCGACGATGGTCAGCGCGTAGCGGTAGAGCGTCCCGGCATAGGCGTCGTAGAGGGCGGCGAGATCGTCTCCGGTCGCGTCGGGCACGGTCTCCCCCGGTGCCTCCTCCTGGCGTCGCGCGATTGTCCAGCTCTCAGCGCTGCTCATGGCTCTATCATAGCAGATGCAGAGCGGGGGCCGATTTGTCAGTCCTCAAGGACTAGCCGTAGGGATCCGCGTTGACGACCGGCTGGAGCGGATGCCGCTTGCCGCCAAGGCTCACCGAGCCGCCGACCTTGCCGGAGAACATGACCACACTGTCGCCGACCCTCACGCCGACCTGGCCGTCCTTCTGGATCAGGGTCGCCGGCTGGACCTTGTCGGTGAAGACGACGTGGAGGAAGAGGTCCTCTTTGGCGGCCGCGGGGGGCTGGACCTCGACGCGGTAGTAGCCGGAGGTGGAGCGCAGCCGGTCGCTCTCGGGGTCGTAGGTCTTGCCGCCGTAGGTGTAGCCGGCGATCTTGCGGATGACGGGCGAGGCCGGAAGGAGGGTACGCACGACCGCGGTGCCCTTGCCCACCTTGATGGTGGTCGTCGTCCCATCCACCTCGGGATCGGTGATGGAGTGGAGCAGCCAGGTCTTCCGGTACTCCGGCTTGGCCGAAACGACGCGGTCGAAGATGACGAAGGTGTGGGGGCGGAGGAAGACGAGCTGGCGCACCCAGGATTCGAGCTTGAGAGGCGAGTAGGCGGCGGTGCAGTCGCCCGCGACGTAGAGGTACTCGGGGCGGTTCTCATAGGCCACGATGTCGCCGCGCTCGAAGGCCTTGCGCTGGGTCTCCCATTCGGGCAGGTTGTCCTTGGTCCAGTCCCACTTCTTGTCCTGGCCGCCGTCATTGCCGTACGCATTCCGGCCGCCGTCGCGCAGTTGGCTCCACGTCTCGCCCGGCATGTAGACCAGCATGCTGTTGTGGGCAATGGTGCGGAGGAGCCAGTTCACGTCGTGGTTGGAGACGTAGTTGTAGTACTCACCGCTCTCGGTGAGGAGGGGCTCATAGCGGAAGATCTCGAAGTTGCCGCTCTCGAAGTGCTGGTGGCCGCACCAGTAGTCGCCGCACTCGAAGCGCAGCCAGCTCGCGTCATCGGACCAGTCGCCCCGCGCGAAGACCTTGCCAATGCCCTGGGCGAAGTGGGCGAGGGGGAAGGAGGCGAGGGGCAGGGGCGACTCGTCGTAGTCGAAGAGGAAATTGTAGAGCCGGGTCTGGGGACTGGAGCCCTGGCGGGCCTTGTTGGCGACATAGCGGGAAAGCTCGGAGCCGCGGAAGTACTGGCCGAGCACGGTGCGGGTGACGCGGGGGTATTCGACGTGGCCGCCGTAGACGCTGGAGCCGTCGCCCTCGACGGCGAAGCGCTCGCCGGCGTAGAGCCAGAGGCCGGGATAGGGCTGGAGCATCTCGTAGGCGAGGCGCTGGTAGAAGAAGTCGGGGGCCTTCTGGAAGCCGTCGTAGCCTTCGAGGCGGCGGGCGAGTTCCAGGCCAAGAACCAGATGCATGAGGGAGTGGCGGGTGTACCAGCCGCACTCGGTGTAGCCTCCTCCCCTACCGAAGGCGAGGAGGACGGGTACGATCTTGCCTTCGTAGAGCTTCTTCAGCGCGTAGTCGCGGAACTCGGGGGCGCGGGGGTTCTCGCCCCAGGTGGCATAGGCGACCTTGAGGTAGCAGCGGATCTTGGAGAGGGTGGAGTTGTGGAAGGCGTTCTCGTCGGTCAGGTAGGTGCCGAGGTGGGCGTTCATCCAGTCCACGATGGCCTTGCGCTGCTCGGGGGTGAACTGGTCGTGGAAGAAGTCGTAGGCGTGGGCGGCCTGCTCGAGGTAGATCCAGGTGTCCTGGTGGAGGTCGGTGGGGCCGCGGGAGACGTTCCTCAGGGCGCGGTCGAGGTATTTCTGCACCTGCTCCTTCGGCAGGCCCTCGACGGCGTAGACGATACCGGCGGCTTCGTCCAGGTTGCCCACGATGGACTTCATCACGGCGTACTCGGCCGGCTTCTCCTTCGCGCGCTCCTTCAGGTACGCGGGCGGCCCAAGCAGGCGGGGGTGGGACTTGAGGACGTCGGCCCAGGCGCCGTTGGGAATGAGGGGGTTGGGCGGCGGGGCGCCGGCACAGGTGGATGCCGCGCCCAGGCCCAGACACAGCACGACCAAGAGAAGCGACCGCTCCAACACTTTACTGCCTCCACGCACGGGATCGTCAGAGTCCATTTATCCTCGGCGGCGGGATGCCCTGCAGAGGAGCGGTGCGAACTGCGGAGAAGCGAAGGCGCGCGGGACGGAGAGGATGGAAATGAGCGAACACAGTGTGTTTCACTTGCGTTTGCGGAGCCAGGAGCTGGTCACCGATGAACGCGGCTACGCGGAGTGGCAGGTGATCGAGACCGAGGAGAGGGCGCCGGCGGCGAAGACCGCGATCATCATCTGTGACATGTGGGACAACCACTGGAGCCGGGCGGCGGTGGAGCGGGAGAACGCCTTCGTCGGACGCATGAACGAGGTGGTGGCCGCGGCGCGAGCCAAGGGGACGCTGATCATCCACGCGCCGTCGGAGGTGGTTGGCTTCTACGCGGACCACCCTGCGCGCAGACGGATGGCGGCCGTGCCACAGGTCGAGCCGCCGCCGGACCGCGAGCACGCGAACCCGCCGCTGCCGGTGGATGATTCCGACGGTGGGTCGGACACGGGGGAGACGGAGTTCTACCAGGCATGGACCCGGGAACATCCGGAGATCGAGATCGCGGACCAGGACGCGATCTCCGATCAGGGGCGGGAGATCTACAGCCTCCTGCAGCAGGCGGGGATCGAGCGCGTGCTGATCATGGGGGTGCACACGGGGATGTGCATCCTGCACCGGTCGTTCGGGATCAAGCAGATGGTGCGGTGGGGGGTGAAGATCGCGCTGGTGCGAGACCTGACAGACGCGATGTACAACCCGGCGCGGTCGCCGTACGTGAGCCACGAGGAGGGGACGCAGCTCATCATCGGCTACATCGAGAAGCTCTGGTGTCCGACGGTGGAGAGTGGGGATCTGGCGTAGAACTACCTGTGGAACCCAGGAGTCACACAATGAAACGACGGAATGCGATGGCAGTTCTCTTCTTACTGCTCTTGGCTCTTGCGATCTGGCGCGTTGCCGGTGGGCATCATAGCCGCTCGACTACGCCCCACGTACAGGCTCGGTACTACTTCACAGCAGAAGAGGCATATGTAGATATACAAGTTATTGACTCACGTCTAGTCGTAACCTATCTTCCCAAGACCTTTCGTCGTGAGTCATTCAACTATCAAGGTCAACGCCCCTGGTATAGCCAGCGTGATCTCAGGCATGCTACGGCATCTCTCACAGATAGGGAACTGACTCAATTCATCAACTTGGTGAAGAGCACCGGTTTCCTGGAGCTGCCGCAGTCCTGTGGCACGACATTGAAAGCGCGCTACTATCCCTATAAGATCTCAGTGAAAATCGACGGCAAGGAAAACGCAGTCACATATCGCAGCCGTCCGAGCGCGCCGCCAATGCCACAAGCGTTTGCTAAGGTACAAGACTGGCTCATGGCTATGGCGAAGGCCAAGATGAAGGACTTCTGAGCAGTTCGCCCCACCGAAGGCACGGGCGGGGCCGGAGGGCCCCGCCCGCAATCGTGCAGTAGCGAGTCGAGCCTACAGCGCGGCCTCGATCTCGCGTAGCGCGGCCGCCTCGATTTGCGCGACGGATTCTGCGAGGCGAGCGAGTTGCTCGCGCCCCGGCCGTGACATCATCGCCTCTTCGCTGGTGTCCGAGGGCTCCAGGCGTGAGGCGACCTGCGCGTAGGAGTCGGCGGCGGCGCGGAGATGGGTCGCCGCCTTCGCGGGGCGACGCTCCGCCATGGCCTGGAGATAGGCGACGGCGGCTCGGCGGTTGATCTCGAGGTGCATGGCCATGTTCGCATGCCAGCGCGCCTGGCCCAGGTGGTCCGTATCGCGTAGCAGGGCGGCCCAGTATGCAAAGGACTTCTGCCCAGTGTAGCGCGCGGTGATCGTGCTCCATTCGCTGAAGAGGGGCGGCATGGTGGTCTCCACCTCGTCCCCACCCAGGGCCACGGCATGGCGCAGGGCCTGGGCGTCGGCCTGCTCCCGACTGAGACGCGGGATCTCCTCCCCCATGACGATGAGTCCCCAGGGATACTGATCAATGCGGTTGACCTCGTGCCTCTCTCTGAGGGGACAGTCCCCAAGCAAGGGCGGGTCGCCCTCGTCGTAGCCGGCGACGACGAAACACATATCGGTCTCGGCGAGGACGATGTTGCCCGCGGCAATCGCGCGCTTCACCTCGGCCTCATACCGGGCGCGGTAGTGGGCCTTGGGATCAGCGCGGTACGTCTTCGGGTCGCCCTCGATCCAGCGGAACTCGCGGCCCACCGTGCGCCCGAGGAAACCGATGCGCTGTCTCACCCCCCACGTCCCCAGGGGCCACCAACCTACATCCACGGCGCCGTCAATCAGCGGGCCACCCTCCTCGGACTGAGCGATGAAGGCGAGGCCGCTGTCGCCCATGATCATATCGTAATCCACGCGTACGCCCGCATAGAGCAACTGCGTCGCCAACCCTTGCGCGTAGCTGTTCCCGAAGGTTCTCCCTCCCGGGAGGTTGGCCAGCACCCGCTGGGTGAAGCCTTCCGGCAGCCCCTTACTCTCCAGATAGTCGCCTACCATATCCAGCATCCTCTCCTTGAGCCGCCCCCGGGAGGTGTGGAGACGGCTCTTCACCGTGGTCACCGGCACCTCCAGGAAGTCGGCGATCTGCGTGTGGGAATACCCGTTGATATAGAAGAGGGTAGTGACGGCTCGTTCGCGCTCCGGCAGCGCGCCGATGGCGGCGAGGACGCGGTCTGTCAGGTCGCGACGCTCCACCATTTCCTCCGGCCCCGGCCCGGCCGCAGGCACCTGGGCCGCGGCACTCAGGGACTCCGTCGCCGGCCGTTTGCCGCGGGTCATGCGCCCGCAGCAGGTGAACACGATGCGCTTCAGCCAGCCCGGGAACGCACTCGGCTCGCGCAGCGCCCTCAACTCACGATAGGCCTGGAGGAACGCCTCCTGGGCCGCGTCCTCGGCCAGGTGAAAGTCGCCCAGGATCGAGAAGGCGTAGCCATAGGCCATGTCCCGAAAGCGATCCACCAGCCGGCCGAACGCTTCCCGGTTCCCGGCCTGCGCCCGCGCGACGAGCAGTCTCACCTCTTCCATAGCAACTCCGAATCAGAAGGCCTTCTATCCCTAGGAGCCAACTTCGGGGCCAAAGGTTGATGCCCCTTGGACTGGCAACGACACGAGGGCAAGGGGCGGGGCGGGTGTTACTCGATGAACGACCACGGCGGCGGATCGGGCGGTGGGGCGCCGGCGAACTGGCTGGGTGAAAGGCCGGCGGAGGTGAACGCGTGCCGCCAGGCGGCGAGGTTACCGCCGCGCGCTTCGGCGGCGATGATGACCTCGGCGAGGCGCTGGTCGCCGCGGGCGAGGGCGCCTTCGAGGTAGGACCAGTTGGCGCTTTCGAGGGCGAGGGTGAGGTGGCGCTCGCCGCGGAGAGAGTCGCGCAGGAAGCGGAGGCGGCGGCTGAGTTCGGTGACGGGGAGCATGGCCCCCCGCTCGAACGGGGTGTTGGGCTTGGGGACGAAGGCCCCGGCGGCAACGGTGAGGTGGCTGAGGCCGGCCTCCGCAAGGCACCTGCGGACGAGGACGGGGATGGCGGCGACGTCCTCCTCCCCCTCCCCGGGCAGTCCGACCATGAAGTAGAGCTTGGCCTCTCGCAGGCCGGCGCGGGCGGCACGGGTCAGGGTGTCGAGGATCTGCGCGTCACTGATCTGCTTCGCGATGGCGGTGCGAAGGCGTCCAGTGCCGGCTTCGGGGGCGATGGTCAGGCTCTTCGCGCCGCCCTTCGCGAGCGCGTCGAGTAGAGCCGGCGAGACGGAGTCGGCGCGAAGCGAGGAGACCGACAGCCGTGCGCCGCGTGCCACGATCGCGGTCGCGATCTCGTCTACCTGAGGGTGGTCGGAGACGGCGGCGCCGACGAGGCCGATGGCGTTCCGATGGCGCAGCCCCGACTCCACCATCTCCATCACCGCGGCGGAGCCGCGAAAGCGAACGGGCCAGTAGCAGTGCGGGGTGACGCAGAAGGCGCAACGCCGCGCACACCCCCGCCCGATCTCGACGAGGAACAGCTCACCGAACTCGGTCTCGGGGGTGAGAAGGCGGGAGTGGGTGGGGTGGGCGTCCAGGTCGCGCGTGTACTGGCGGACGACCGGCGCGCGCGGGGCGGAGGGGACGTAGACGCCTGCGAGTTGGGCGGCGCGCGCGAGCGCCTCCTCCCGCGGGCTGCGGAGCACACCGGCCAACTCCGGCAGCACGCCCTCGGCCTCGCCTATCACGAGCAGGTCGAGCATCGGCGCGAGGGGCTCCGGGTTGATCGCGGCGACCGGGCCGCCGGCGATGACCAGGGGATCGGCGGAGCTTCGATCGGCGGCCCTCGGTGCGAGCTTCGCCAGCCGCAGGAGGCGGGCGACGTTCACGTAGTCCAGTTCGTAGGAGACGGAGAAGCCGAGGACATCGAAGGTGCGGACGGCGCTTTGGGACTCGTAGGAGAGCAGGTCCTCGCCGGTGCGCGCCATGTCCGCGAGGTCTGCCTCGTCGGGGAGGAAGGCGCGCTCGCAGACCACGTGGGGCAGCGAGTTGAGCAGGTGATAGATGGCCTGAAAGCCGAGGCTGGACATACCGACGAAGTAGCGGTTGGGGTAGAGCAGGCAGACGCGCAGGTTCCCGCCGGGGTCCTTGGAGACGGTCCCGGTCTCGGAGGCAAGGCGGCGGGAGATGGTCGCTCTCTGGCTCATGACGCCTCCGGCACTTGACGGCCGGCGCGGGGTGTGGAAACTAATGGGCGAGCCGCGTCGGGACGTTTCGCCGCGTGCGCTGTCGAAGACTATAGCGGAAATGCCGCCGCGTATCCAGGGAGAGGAAGATGAAACGCGCCCTTGCCACGGTACTGATGCTGACACTGTCGTGCACAGTCGCGACGGCGGCCCCGGAGGCGAAGCCGGCGCCACCGGTCAAGTGCCCGCCGTACACGGGGCTGAAGAAACGGATCGCGGTGCTGCCGGTGGTGGTGACCGCGACGACCTCCAACCGGGGTCCGGGAGGCACCGGGGAGACCAGCGCCTCCACGTGGGAATCGGAACAGGCGCCGGGACAGGTGGGGGCGGCCCTGACTGAACAGTTGACCACGGCGCTCATCGACACCGGCCGGTTCATCGTGCTCGAGCGCAAGGCGCTGGAGCAGGTGCTGACCGAACAGGACCTGGGCCTCAGCGGGCGGGCGAACCCGGAGACGGCGCCGCAGGCCGGAAGGGTGATCGGCGCGGAGTGGCTGATCAGGGCGGCAGTGACGGAGTACACGGGCCGCAAGAGCCAGTCGGGCGGGGGGATCTTGACGCGGGGATTCGGCATCGGCGGGAGCAAGAAGGATGCGTACGTGGCGCTGGACGTGAGGATTATTGATGCCGCCACGGGGCAGGTGCTGGATTCCGTGAAGGCCGACGGCAAGGCGAGGAGCAGCGGCCTGGTGGGGGGTCTCGCCATCGGGAGCGTGGTGTTGGGCGCCCACAAATCGGATACCACGCCGATCGGCCAGGCGACGCGGGAGGCGCTGACGGATGCCGTGGACTTCATCTGTCAGCGGATGGAGCAGATTCCGTGGCAGAGCCGGGTGATGGAGACCGAGAACGGCGAGGTAACGATCACGGGCGGGAGCACGATGAACTTGCAGGTCGGTCAGACGTTCACCGTGTGGCACCGGGGCAAGGCCCTGGTAGACCCGGAAACGGGGGAGACGCTGGGCTATCGGGAGACGAAGGTGGGCACACTGCAGGTGACCCAGGTGATGGACAAGTTCTCGGTGGCAGAGATGATCAAGGGGAACCGGCCGCAGCGGGGCGATGTAGTGCGGGCGAGCCTGCCGGCGCCGCCGCCACCGCCAGTGGCTGTGCCCGGGCCCCGATAGGAGTGGATCGCACCAGCGCCCCCGGAGACGGGGGCGCTGGTGCTAGAGGCCGGTGATGAGGGCGAGGTAGGAGGTGGAGTAGGAGTCGGAGTCAACGTCGCCCAAGTGGAACTCGTAGCCGATGACGGCGAGCTTCCTGCCGTCGGGGGACCAGGCGGCGTCAGTTACCAGTCCCGGTGCAGGCAGAGAGAGGGGCTGACCGGTGACGGTATCGAGGACGTACAGGCGGTCTGTCAGCGGGGCCACCTTCGCGAGGGTCGTCGCAACTCGCCGTCCGTCTGGCGACGGCCAAGGAAGGTCGAAACCGAGATTGACGCCGGTTCGGTAGCGGTGCGCACGCAGGCGCTTTCCCTCCGTGCTCCACACCGTTACTTCGCTGCTATCGGTGAGAAACCCAAGGCACCCCCCAACTCGCTGCTGAGAGACGAACTCCTGCGCGTTGAGCCAGACGGGGAACATGTTCACGCACTGGGGGAGGAGAGGGCGAGGTGAGCCGCCGCAGACGGGTGCGAGAAGGTAGGAACGGAGTCGGTCTTGTCGGCGGCCGGAGGGCGCGGGAACGGAGGTGGAGAGCAGCAGCGAGGCGCCGTCAGGCGACCAGCCCCAGATGCCCTCGCACCGAGCGAACCGCCGGGGTGAGGTGAGGTCGCGGCCTGCCAGGTAGGCCCAGCCATCGTGCCAGTAGGCGACACGAGAACCGGTTGGGGAGCAGTGGGGGGAGCCAAGCTTCGTGCTCTGAAGCAATCGGCGCTGTTCCCGGCCGTCAACAGAGGAGTACCAGATCTCGGATTGGCCCTCGGCCTCCCCTCGGCGCGAGAAGAGGAACCCGGTTCCGTCGGAGAGCCAGGGCTGCGAGGCGAGGTAGGCATTGCGCGCCACAGTGGTGCGGCTGCCCTCCGGGGCGATCAACGCGATATCCCCGGCAGGGCCCGACCTGGCACCCAGGAGGAGCCGGCAGGAGTCGGGGCTCCACGCGAGGCGGGAGTACGGGAAGCTGTCGCCCGCGTTGAAGAGCCTGTGCATCCGCGCGCCCGGATATCGCGGCGCGAGGACAAGCCGGTAGGGCACGAGGGCGAAGATGATCGCCAGAATCGCGAGGACTGCAAGCACCTCGAAGGCGCCTACCACTCGGGAGAAGGCCGACTGGAGACGCGGCGGGTGCGCGGCGCTGAAGCAGAAGCGGCCAAAGGCGAGCGACGTGACCCCGAGGAGGAGTCCGACCGCGAGGCAGACGTAACCCGCAAGGCTGAACCACGGTGCCAGTGGCTCGAGGGCCGGCGAGTGAGCGAGAACGCCGAACACGACGGCCCCAGACCAGGCGCCAGCCAGGGCCCAATATGGCTTACCGCCCCGGGTGTCGCGAGGGGCTAGCCAGTGGGACAGCGCGAAGACCGCGGGGAGCAGGAAGAAGGCTGCGAACTGCATGGTAGTGACGCTGGGGGTATGGCCCCAGCTCGTGCCTACGAACATGACCAACGCGTAGCCGAGCGCCGCGAGCCCGTAACCCGTGACGGGCAGCCCCCGGTAGAACGCGACACCTCGCAGCCTGAGCCACTCCCACATGGGAACCTCCAGGGGGCATTATAGCACAGATGGGGCAACCGAGAGGTGGCTTTGCTCTTCTGGCAGGGAATCGGAGCCGGATGCGGCAGTATCATGGCGGGGGTCACACCGCGGAGGCACGACGATGAAGCGAATCCTGGGGATTGCGGGCAGTCCGCGCCCAAAGGGGAACACGGAACTGCTGGTGGCGCGGGTGCTGGAGTCGGCGGCGACGGAGGGGGCGGAGACGAAGCTGTTCTCGCTCGCGGGGAAAGAGATCGCGCCTTGCCTGGCCTGCGACGAGTGCGTAGGCGCGGCTCCCGACTTTTGCGTCCAGAAGGACGACATGCAGGAGCTGTACCCGCTGATGTTGTGGGCGGAGGGGATCGTCTTCGGCAGCCCGGTGTACATGGGGACGATGACGGCGCAGCTCAAAGCCGTCTTCGACCGGGCGCGGACGCTGTGGCGGATGGAGAACGCGCTGTCCCGCAAGGTGGCGGCCGCGGTGACGGTGGGCGGCGGGGAATGGGGCGGGCAGGAGCTGGCGATCCAGAACATCTTCTGGGCCGCGCTGAACCACGGGATGATCGTCGCCGGATCGGTGCCGATGGTGTATGGCGAGTGGGAGGTGTGCGGCCGGGCCAGCGAGCCGGGCGAGGTGCTGCGAGACGCGGGGGCGTTACGCGCGGCGGAGGGGCTGGGGCGGCGGCTGGCACGGCTGCGCGTGGAGGAGTGAGCCGGGCGTCAGGCGCAGGTTCGGAGGCCCGCGGCGGCGAACCTTGCAGACAGGGGACGAACGAGATGATCGTAGACACGCACACCCACATGGGCCGCGGCGAACGACTGAGCGACACCTATCAGATTGATCAGTCGGTGGACGATCTGATCCGAGGGATGGAGGAGGCCGGGGTAGACGTAAGCTGCGTGATGGGTGTCGCCTATGACGACTACGAGTTCAGCAACCGGGAGATTCACGAGGCGGTGCAGGCGCACCCGGGAAGACTGATCGGCTTCGCCCGTGCGAATCTGCACCGAGAGAACGGCCTCGATCAGATCCAGCGGTGCTTCGACGAATACGGCTTCCGCGGGGTGAAGATCCATGCGACGATGGGCGACGGGTTCCCCACGCGTGGGTTGATGGAACTGCTGAGCCAGTACCGCTGGCCCCTGCTGCTCCACACCCCGCCAAACGCGGAGGCCATTGACGCGCAGGTCCACCTCGCGCGGGCTTACCCGGAGGCGCCGGTGATCCTGGGGCACATGGGCGCCTACAACGCCTCCTGGCCGGGCTACACGAAGCTCTGTGCGCTGGAGGCGAAGCGGCTCCCGAACCTCTTCCTGGACACCGCGTTCGTGACCATGCACCACTGGGTAAGGATGGCCGTAGACGTCTGCGGACCGGAGAAGCTGCTGTTCGGGAGCGACGCGCCGGTGATGCACGCGGCCGTCATCCGGAGGACGATCGAAGTGGCCGGCTTCACCGACGCAGAGAGCTCACTGATCCTTGGGGGAAACGCGCGACGATTGCTGCGGCTCGATGAACACACAGGCCTGTAGCGCGCGGAGGCGCGGGCCCGCGCGGCCGCCGGAGGGAGCCAGCGAGCGTTGAGCCGCAGTCGCCGCACAATGAAACGCGAGCCCCGGGAGGCGGCGGCGAGCCGGCGCGGCGCAACCGCGCGCGGCCGCGCGGCGAGGGAGGTCACCGTCTCTCCCGCGACCGCGCGCGGCGACCGCCGGCGCGTCGGCCTGGCCCTGCTGTTCATCCTCGCGACGCTGGTGGTGCTCCAGTTCATGCTGGGCCCGAGTAGCTTTGGCCTCTTCACCATCGTGCTGTGTCTGCTGGTCGGGACGGCCACGGGCCGCCTACTCCTAGGCCCACGTCCGACGGCGCCGCCGAGCGACGGCGCGTGGGCGCGGTACGGCCGGCTGGTCGGGCCCGCGGTGTTCGCGGCGGCGGTCCTCCCCTACCTCGCCACCCTTACCCTCGGGTTCATCTCCGACGACTACATGATCACCGGGACGGTCGGCGGGTACAAGAGCCTGTGGCCGCTGCTCGCGTTCAACCCCTACTCCAGGTTGTACCGGGGCCTGCACTTCGCCGCTTGGTGGCTGCAGTACCAGCTGTGGGGCAAGGCGGCGCTCGGATATCATGCGATCAACGTTGCCTTTCATGGTGCGGACGCCTTACTGGTGTACGTGCTGGGCCGGCGGCTGATCGGCCGGCGCGACGCGGCGCTGGTGGCGGCGCTGCTGTTCGCCGTTCACCCGCTGCACGTCGAGCCGGTGGCCTGGACCTGCGGCCAGGTGGACCTGCAGGCGACGCTGTTCGCGCTGCTCTCCGTGCTCCTGCTCGATGTGTACCTCCAGGCAACGCGGCCGGCAAGCCGGTGGCCGGCCCTGTCCGGCGCGTGCCTGGTCTTCGTCTTCGCCCTCCTCACCAAGGAATCCACGCTCGCGCTTCCCGCGGTGGCGGTGATGTGGACGCTGGTGCGGCTGGGCCGACCGGGCTGGCGGCGTGCGCTGGGGGTAGGGGGGGCCTTCGGCCTGGTGCTGGCCGGATATCTGGTGGTCCGGGTCGTCTCCTTCGGCGAGTTCGGAGGATACTACATCGCGTCAGGCCTGAGGGATGCCTGGTTTCCGACGGCGCCGCTGCGGCTGATCTACACGTTCTTCTTTCCTGTCGTCGTCGGCCTGTTTGCGAAGATCCCGTGGGGGCTCGGAGGCTGGCTCCTTTGGCTGGCAACCATCCTGATGGCGGGGCTGCTGTTCGCGTGCCTGCGGGGGACTGTATCGGTGCCGGGAAGGCGGCTGGCGTTCTACTTCGGGTTTACGCTGGTCCTGTCCATACCCGTGTGGCAACTGCCGATCACGGCTGACCTCGAGGGCACCCGTTTCGCCTATCTGCCGACGATCGCGCTGGCGTGGCTGTGCGGAGAGGTGGCGGCGGCCGTGCGGGCGACCGGAGGCCGGGCGCGGTGGATTCCGGCGGCCACGCTCGTGGGCGCGGCCCTGCTCTGCACCTGGTACCTCGTGCCATGGCGCACCGCGCGCCGGCTCGCGGACGCCTCCATTCAGTCGGCGGCGCAGGTCATCGCGCGCACCCCGCGCGGGGAGCGCGACCCGGCGTTCTTCTTCGAGGGACTCCCCGGGGGCTGGTGCGGGGCGCAGGTGTGGCGCCACGGCTTCGGCCTGGCGGTGAACGAGCGCCTCGCCCGGCCGGCGCTGGTGCAGACGGTCGGAGAGGCGAGTGACTTGCCCCAAGAGGTGATGACCCTCTCCAACCTCGGGCCCGGCGAGTACCTGTACGAATGGCGGGGGGAGCGGCACGGGATGGTGCTGGTGCGCCGCGGGGGCGACGCGACGGGGCGGAGACCATGAAGCGGCGGGTCCTCTACTGCTGCCTCGTCATCGCCGTGCTGGGCGCGGCGGCCGTCGTCGTGGTAACCGCGGTGGAGGCTCCCGCGCGGGCGCGCTGGGGGCGGGCGCTGATACTGGTCGGGGAGGCGCAGAAGCTCGCGGCGCGCGGCGACCGGGCGGCCTCCAGGCAGAAGATCGACGAAGCCTACGCGCTGTGCCCGGAGAACCCCAAGGTCCGCCGCGAGCGAGGCATGCAGCTCCTCACGCGAGGGAAGGTGGCGGAGGCCATAGTGGAACTGCGGGCTGCGGCGGAGCGTCAGCCCGGCGACCCGGGGGCGGCCTGGGAACTGGCCTTTGCCTTGAGCGCCGCGGGGCAGGTGGACGAGTCCATCGTGTGGTTCCAACGGGTGGTGGCGATGGAGCGCAACAACGGGGTCGCTTACGCGATGATCGCCACCGCGCACCTCCAGCGGAACCGGGTCTCGGAGGCGCTGCGCGCGGCTCAGAGCGGCGTGGAGTTTTCGCCGCGGGTGTCCCTGACGCACTTCACGCTGGGGTTGGTCTACTGGATGGCAAAGGATTACGAGAAGGGGCGGCAGGCGCTGGAGGACGCCCTCGCGCTTCGTCCCTCCGACGTGCGCACGCTGCTGGCGCTGGCGGCCTTGACGGGAGAAGAGAAGCGGCCCGACCTGGCGGTGGGATACCTGGAGCGCGCGGTGCGCCTGGAGCCCAAGAACGCCGTGGCCTGGGCGGGACTGGGCGAGGCCTACCGCCGGTGTCAGCAGCCGCAGAAAGCGGAGGAGGCGCTCTCCCGGGCCCTGGCCCTTGACCCAAACAGTGAACCGGCACGCAGCAGTTGGGCCAAGCTTCACCCGCGCGGCTGAGAATGCGCCAAGTCTTCGCCGGGCAATGATTGGAGGGGCGGATTCCGTGGTAAGACTATGGTAGCTGTTTTGGCAACGGCCTGGGAGGCGGGCCGGGCTTAGGTGAGGCGCGATGTCCAGCGCATCCGAGAAGGTGGGTCGGAAGAGCACGCGAAGGATCAGATTCCGCGGCGGGTTCGCCTCCGTCCCGAAGTGTCTCCGACGGACGTCAACGGCCGTCGCGCCAGCGAGAACAATGGCGGAATCCGAGACGTTGAAGGTTGGGGACGTGGTGGAGACGCTGATCGCTCTTCCCGGGCTTCCGGGCGGAGCAGTGGGGCGGGTGAAAGAGGTCGGCCACCTGTTCCTCGCGGTGGAGTTCGAAGAGGGGCGCGTGGGGTACTACTCGCCGCGGCAGTTGCGGAAATGCGAACCGGAGACGTCCACGGAGGTGCCGGAGACCTGGTAGTGGCACGCACCCGCCGCGCCCGGTGACTTGGCATCAGGCTATAGCAGGCGCGCCACGAGCCCCCTTCCCACGGGTAGAAGGCTCGTGTTCGCGCCGGCCCTGTGTTGCCCTAGGGGGTGAGGGCGAAGTCTACCCTCCGGGCACTCTCATGGCTACGTCCGTACTGGTCCTCTGCGCTGACGACCAGCACATAGCGGCCGGGGGCGAGGCCCGTCAGAATCTCCCATGCAACGGTCCAGTAGGGAACGCCGGAGGCCCCGGCCTTCGATCTCGCGTTCATGATCTCCGTCGCAGTTATCGAACGTGTCCAGGCGTACGGACCGCTCGCGGGCGTGTTCGGAGACGAGGCCGGCCGCAACTCAAAGGTCACCTGCCACGTCCCGCCGTGAGCCAGCTCGGGTGCGAGGCGCATGGCATCGAAGGAGGCGTAGGCATAGCCCGGGGCAGAGGCCGGGGCGCTCGCGCTACTGGCCCACGCGTAGTCATCGCCGGTGGAGGGATCCTGAGCGGTCACGGCTGGGCCGCCCAGTACCACGGCGGCGGCGGTGGGCTGAACGAAAGCGCGGTACACGAACACCGCCATCTGGTCGCGGGTCACGGACACCAGCGGATAGTACTTCCCGTCCGGATACCCGCCCACGATGTGTTGGCTCACCAGATACTCGATGTGGCGGTAGGCCCAGTACGGATCGGTACCGGAGGCGCCGTAGCCGGTGACCGGGACATCCGGGAAGGTGGCCACGGGAGGCCCCGTGGGAACGGCGCTGTCGCTTCCGGCGAGGCCCCTCGCGATGAAGACCGCCATCTGATCCCGGGTGACCACGACCTCGGGACGGTACCTGCCGTCAGGATAGCCGCCGACGATTCCGCGGCGGGCCAGGGCCTCGATCTCCAGCGCGGCAAAGGAGGTGGAGGGGACATCGGGAAACCGGGCGGCATACGGGGCGGTCGGCAGCTCGAGGGACCGCTGGAGGTATACCGCCATTTGGTCGCGCGTGACCTCGATGCGGGGCCCGTAGGTGCCATTGGGGTAGCCGCCGACGATGCGCGGCAACCGCCCCGCGCACTCCTCCACCTGGAACCCGGCCCAGGCACCGTCTGTCCCGGGCTGGATGTCGGGGAAGCGGGAGACCGTGATGTCGCGCACCACGGTGGCTCCCGGGAGACCGACCCCGTCTTTGGAGAAGCGAAGGTGGCACGGGAGGGTGGCCGGGCGTCCCGGGTCCAGCGCGCCGGCACCGGGAGGATAGCTGAGACTGGAAACCGGCGGAGCGGTGAGGCTGAAGTCGAAGCGGTAGGCCTCGCCGGGGGCCACGGAGTGATCCAGGGCGAGCGGAGTGAAGGCCCAGAGGGAACTGCCGGCCGTCATGGTGAGCTGGTAGTCATCGGCGGGACTCCACGTGCCCGAGCCCCCGTTGCGGAAGGTGACGAAAGCGTCGTGCGTCTCGTCCCAGCGGAGCGCGTCGGGGAGGGAGGAGTCCACCGCGGCCGCCTCGCGGGACGCATAGCGGCCGTCCCTCCGCGCATTGGCCCCGCACATCCCCCACGCGACGTCGCCGTGGTAGGTCCCGGGGGCAACGACGGCATGCAGCAGAGAGTCGCCGGCACTGTTTCCAATGATCAAGTCGGCCTTTCCGTCCGCGCCCAGGCTTCCGACGAGAACGGTGTTGTCGATCGAGGAGGGGGACTGATCGCCGATCACCGCCAGCGGAAACTCCGCGAGGGGCGTCCCGTCCTGGTGCCAGCAGCGGACGAGCCCGTCCGCATCACGAAGAATCACGTCCAGGCCACCGTCGCCATCTATGTCTGCGATGGTGGGCTCCCAGGTGATGGGGCCGGGGGCCTCGGCGCTCCACCAGAGTTGTCCTGTACCGTGATAGGCGCGAAGCCCGTCCCACCCCGCAGCGACGACTTCCAGGTGGCCGTCGCCGTCCAGGTCGCCGAGCGCCGGGGCCGTGCCGTACTGAGGCCACCCGGGGAGGATGGCGCCTGTGCCTTTCACCGCGTACAGCGCGTTGCCCGAGGAGACAACGATGTCGAGGACGCCGTCGCCGTCCACGTCCCCCAGCGCGGGGCCCATCGGATAGCGATATCGGTCGGCTACGGACCACACAGGGAGGGCCACCGGGAAGCCGGGCAGCACCGCGCCGGTCTTCCGCCACGCCCACAGCCGGTTCGGCGCGGGCGGGTGATCACTGCCGACGGTGACGGCCGAAAGCTCCATCGCGACTACTTCCTCGGCTCCGTCTCCGTTGATATCGCCTACGGCAATGCGGCTGCCGCCCCAGACGGGCGGACCAAAATCATCGGACTGCGTCCATCCCGACCACAGTGTGCCGTCCGCACGATAGACCCGGATGCGACCGTAGCCGCTGTTGTCCACGTACATCACGAGAATCTCAAGGCCCGGCTGCCCGTCCATGTCGGCCAAGGCAAAGGCCGGGACGTCGGCGTGTGAGAAGCGGATGGGGAAACCGGACAACACCGTTCCGTCCGCGTGCCACGCCCAGAGTTGCATTGGGGTCCCGTACCAGGGGGTGTCCTGGAGGAACACCACCTCCGGCCGGCCGTCGCCGTCAAGGTCGCCTGCCAGCGGGTCGGCCCAGTTGGCCATCCACGCATCGGGTTGGACAGGCCACCCCGGCGGCTCGGTGCCGTCGGCCTTGATGGCGTGCACTCCCTGCGAGGCCACGACCAGCTCCATCTGGCCGTCACCGTCCACATCGGCCCAGGCCGGATGCTGCCTGGTGCCTCCGCCCTTCTCCAGAGGCCAGCCCGGAACGTAGCTCAGGGCCGGGATGAGGAAGGGGAATTGGGCCGTATACCCTGGCGCGGAAACCGTCCCGGTCAACGAGATCGCGTGCAGCTCGGGGATGCCCTCGGCAAGCTGAAGCTCGAACGGGCTGAGGGCGTTGTCCCGCTCTTCCCAGCCGGAGAACGAACCCAGAGAGACGTGGTCGGTGAGGAGGGTGACGTAGGGGTCGGAGGTGGCGAGCGACGCGGAGGCCTCGGCCGTCTCTCCGCAGGCATGCTTGAAGCGATCTATCAAGCGGACCCGCTCGCCGGGCTCCGCACGGCCGCTTCCATTGCCGCCGGCGGAGTCGTCGAGCTCGGGGCGCAGCATCACCAGGCGGTGCCGACCGGAGGTGGTGGTCAGCGCCGCCCCGACGTTCACCCGTCCCGTGCCCAGCCGGGCGGCGTATCCGGGATTGGTGGCATCGAGGTCATCCGCCGTGGCCAGGAGTTGCCCTACGAGTTCGGGGATAGTCCAGGTGGGGTGAGCCGCGATCAGCAGGGCGAGGCTTCCGGTGACGACCGGCGCGGCCGCACTCGTGCCTGCGAAGAACCAGTAGCCGCCTCCCGCCTTCAGCGCGAGCACGTATTGGCCCGGGGCCGAGATGTCCACGACGCGCCCATAGTTCGAGAACGAGGCGCGCGCGTCATCGCGATCCGTGGCCGCCACACAGACGACGTGCGGCATCCCCGCCGGCGCGAAGGAGATCGGATCGGCGCCGTCGTTCCCGCAGGCCGCCACTAGGACGCAGGCGACCGCGTAGCAGTAGTCTGCCGCGTCCTGCCACAGCTCCTGGTAGCCGTAGTTGCCGACACTGAGGTTGATGATATCCGCGCCGTTCTCAGCCGCATAAAGCATGCCTTGGACTGTCCAAGAGATAGGCCCGTTCCCCGAGGCGTCGGAGCCCTTTACCGGCATCAGCTTCCCTCGCCAGGTCAGCCCGGCCATTCCCAAGTTGTTGTTCGTGGCCGCCGCGATGATGCCGGCGCAAGACGTGCCGTGGCCCGCGCCGTCGGACATGTGGCTGGTGTTGGTGCTGAAGTCCCACCCGTTGACATCGTCCACGAACCCGTTGCCATCGTCATCAATGCCATTGCCCGGGATCTCTCCGGGGTTGCTCCAGATGCGGCCCGCGAGGTCGGGATGCGCGAGGTCTACGCCCGTGTCCACCAGCGCGATCACCAGAGAGTCGCTGCCGGTGGTCACGTCCCAGGCCTGCGCAGCCCCGATGCGCTGAATCGCCCACTGGTCTGCAAAGGGCTGACCGAAGTTGCCCGTGGAGGTGTAGTACGGGTCATTCGGCACCAGCGCCGGGTGGACGATGACATCGGGCACGGCGTAGACGACATCGGGGGACCGGCGCAGTTCCAGCAGCGCCTGAGTTGCGCTGGTACCCGGAGCTAAGGTAAGGACAACGACGTTCTCCAGATCGGGCACCCACGCGTCCTGCGGGGCCCGCGCGGCACGCTGCGGGAAGCGGGCGCGGATCTGCTCCGCGCGCGCCGCGGCCGTCACCGCACCGGCCCGCGCGGTGCGAAACTGCGGAAAGAGTGGCGCGGCACCAGTGACGCCTGTTCGGTGAAGCAGCGCGGTCAGCGACGTCGTACCGGTTGCTCCGACCGGCGCAAGAACGGCCGACGCGGCCGTGGGCACCAGCTTGGCGATGATCCGGTCGGCGGCGAAGGGGGCCGCGGTTCCCTCTGCGGCTCTTGCCGGGGAGGAAGCAACACACAGGAGGGAGACGACAGAGAGCCAGCACGCGACCGTTCCTGCCAACCGCATCCGACTTGCCTCCGGGGCAGAGTCGCTCGGCCTAGCGACACCATGGAGGGACTCCCACGCCGGGGGATCTTGGCGGCAGAGCCCCCGGGGAACTACTCAGGAAGGGCCGCTAGGCCGTGCGCTGGCCAAGAGACGCGTAGGAGGCGGGAAAACGTTACACCTTGCCTGCTTCTTGATGCGGAAGGAAGCGGCCCGTTCAGGCCGGACGCTCAACGGGCGGCGGGCGCGACGGTGAAGGCCTGCAGCCTGACCCTGAGGTCTGCGACTTTACCCGGGGCGTCCTTGTCCGGCTTGCCGACTGCGGCCTGCGCGGCGCTGAGAGCGAGGCGCACCTGGTGAGTCTGCTCTCGGTTGGCGTCGCTCGCGGCCTGCTCCATCACGGTCACCGCCTTGCCCGCCTCGTCGAGGGCCGCCTGGGCCTCGCCCCAGTTGTTGGCCGCGAGGGAGGCCTGGGCCTTCGTCGCGGCGCGGACGCCGTCCTGCGCGACATAGCCGAGGGCCAGCAGATAGGGTCGCTCGGTCCGCTTCGCCGCCTCCATGCGGTTGGAGCCGATCCACATGAGCAGGAAGCCCAGGGCTCCCGCCACGATCAGACCGAAGAGGGCGACCAATGCGCCGGTCACCACCGGATTGCGCCCGCTGTCTTCGCTCATCTCACAGTCTCCCGTTCCGGATTCGGTGTCTGCCACTAGATTACCACGGGTTGCCCTGCCAGTCACCCCCTCGCTCCCGATCCACCGGCCGGTGTGCGCTTCGTTGACACGGACGCACGGCCATGCTAGATTGCCCCCGGCGTGCCACCACGAGGTGAGCGCCTTGGAGCGAGACATGGCGAGCAAGGTCTATTTCGCACCCTCGAAGATGAAGCGGCTGGCGGCGGAGGATTCTCTGCCGGCGAAGTTCACCCGGATGTTGGGGCACTTTGGCCTGGAGGGGATGTTCAAGGACAAGCGGGTGGCCATCAAGATGCACGTCGGCGGCCATCTCGGCTATACCACGGTCCATCCGTTCTTCATCCGTCTCCTGGTGCAGGCGGTGAAGGAGGCGGGCGGGTGGCCGTTTCTCACCGATGGTTCGTTCGCGGTGCCCGGCGCGGTGGCACGGGGGTACACGCAGGAGACGCTGGGGGCGCCGATCTATCCGGTGGCCGGCGCCTTTGACAAGTACTTCTACGAGAAGGAAGTCGGCTATCGGTCACTGGAGAAGGTGCAGGTGGCGGGAAACATCGCGGACGCGGAGGCGATGGTGGTGCTCAGTCACGGCAAGGGGCACGGGCAGTGCGGGTTCGGCGGGGCCATCAAGAACCTGGCGATGGGGGCGGTGACGGAGCGCACCCGCGGCTGGATCCACCAGGTGATGGACGCGGAGTTCTCCTGGAACGCCGACCTGTGCACCCACTGCTACCTCTGCCGGGAGAACTGCCCCGGAGGTGCGATCAGCTTCAGCGACAGCGGTGTGATGAGCATCTTCTCTCACCACTGCCGCTACTGCATGCACTGCGTGGACTCCTGTCCGGCGCAGGCCATCACCATCTCCCCGGCGAGCATGCTCTACTTCCAGGAGGCGATGGCCCGCACGGCCAAGGCCGTGCTCGACACCTTCGAGACCAATCGGGTGCTGTTCATCACCGCGATGCTGAACGTCACGCCGCTGTGCGACTGCTGGGGGTTCACCAGTCCCTCCCTGGTGCCGGACATCGGGATCATGGCCTCCACGGACATCGTGGCCATCGAGCAGGCCGCGATTGATTCTATAGACGGAAAGAACTACATCCCCGGCTCCCTGCCCGAGCAGGTGAAGATGGACGAGGGAGAGGGGCATCTTCTCTATCGCATCTGGAAGAAGGACCCGTACCTGCAGGTGCAGACCGCGGCCGCGCTGGGGCTGGGCAGCCAGGAGTACGAGATCGAGGAGATCGCGTAGCCGTTACTGGCGGGTGAGGACCCGGCCCGCCTTGGCGTCGTGGTGGCGCTCGCCTTCCACCTCTAGGGCGCCGTTGACGAAGACGTAGTGCACGCCGGCCGCGTAGAGGTGCGGCATCTGGTAGGTGGCGCGATCGCCCACTGTCCCGGAGTCGAACACGACGAGGTCCGCGGCCTTGCCGGGAGCAATCACCCCGCGGTCGGCGAGCCGGAGGCGTTCGGCCGGAAGGCGGGACATCTTGGCGACCGCGGCCTCCAGGGAAAGGGCCTGTTGCTCGCGCACGTAGTGCCCCAGGACGCGCACGAAGCTGCCATAGGTGCGCGGGTGCGGGTGCACCAGTCCGAGGCGCCCGTACGGGGCCGCGCTGGCGGAGTCCGAGCCGATCATCCCGAGCGGATGGGTGACGAAGTAGGCCACGTCCGCCTCGTCCATGCTGAACCCGACCATGCCGATCGCGCCTCGCTCCTCGGTCAGCAGGTCCATGATGACCTCCTCGACGGCCATCGCGCGGATGTCGGCAATCTCCGTGAGGGTGCGGCCTTGCACCTGGCGGTTTCCGTCCGAGGCCACCGAGGAGATCAACCGGCGCTCCCACTTCCCCGGGTCGGCCTCCGCGGACTTCACCAGGAACTCGCGAATCCGCGCGCGATCCTCAGGCTCGGAGAGGCGGTGCACCATCGCGTCATTCCCGCCCTCCCGCGCCCAGGCCGGCAGCAGCTGCGATAGGTTAGTGTTCCACGCCGTGTACGGGTAGGAATCGTAGGTGACGTCCACGCCGCTCTCGCGGGCGGCGAGCAGCGCGGCCACCGTCGTCTCCGCCTTGCCCCAGTTATCCCGCCCCTCGCATTTGAGATGGGCGACGTGTACCGGCAGGGCCCCCTCGCGCCCGATGCGAAAGGCTTCTTCCAGCGCTGCGAGCAAAGTATCGGCCTCCCCCCGGAGGTGGGTGAAGTAGATGCCACCGGCCCGCGCCACGACCTGCGCCAGCGCGATCAACTCCTCCGTGTCCGCATAGAGGCTGGGCGTGTAGACCAGCCCGCTGGACAGGCCGAAGGCGCCCTCCTCCATCGCCTCGCCCACCAGGCGCTTCATATAGCCCAGCTCCATCGGCTTCGGCGGGCGCCCATTCATGCCCACGGCCACCGCGCGCAGCGTGCCCTGCCCGACCACGGGCACGACGTTCGTGGAGGGGCCGCGGTTACGGAGGGCCTCGAGGTAGTCGGCGACGGTTTCCCACTCCCAGTCCACCGTGTCGGTGATTCCCGCGAACATGCTGCGGACCACGCCGCGCTTCTCGTCGGGGGCCGGCGCCGGCGAGAAACCGCACATGCCGATGACCTGGGTGGTGACGCCCTGGCGGATGGTGCTCTCCGCCTTGGGGTTGACCAGCAGCGTCAGGTCGGAGTGGGTGTGCATATCTATGAAGCCCGGCGCTACGACCAGGCCGGTGACGTCCAGCGACGGGCCCGATCCGGGGGGAATGTCGCCGACCGCGCTGATGTTGTGCCGCGTGATCGCGACGTCGGCGCGCCGCGCCGGCTCCCCGCTCCCGTCTACCACCAGTCCACCGCGCAGGATGAGATCGGCCTTCGGCTCCGTCATGTCCTCCACTCCCGAGATACGTGATGAAACGGCGTGTCTCTTCCCTGCATTCGGCGCGTGACGGCCGAAGCCTCCACGTTCACTTCCCCGCGAGGAAGATCAGGCGAGAGGAGCGCGGCCTAAAGGGACGCAGACCGTAGCCGCCGCAGACCTTCACGTGGCGGAAGCCGGCAGGGAGGAAGAGCGGCACCATGTCCTCCGGCGTCACCCAGGTGTAGTCCTGTGCGAACGTGTAGCGGCGCGCGCGTCCGCCTGGCACGTCCTCGACGTACGTGTGCTGCACCGTCGTGTGCCGTGCGCGGGCGTCCTGCACCAGACGTTGGTGCAGCTCGCGCGTCATCAGCCCCGTTTGCGGGTTCACGCAGGCCCTCAGCTCCTCCGGCTGGGCCGTTTCCGTTTGGTCCTCCATCTTCCACGGCGTCTGAACGTCAACGAGGAACGCGCCGCCCGGGGCGAGCGCACGGAAGGCGCACCGCAGGCAGGCGAGTCGCTGGGCGCGAGTGTGCAGGTGAAAGAACGAGGAAAACGGCACGAAGGCGAGGCGCGCCGGCCGGTCGAGGTGGAAGTCGGCCATGTCGCCGTGCAGCAGACGGACGCGGCGGCGAGCCTCCGGGGGCTCGTGGCGAAGCTTGCGGCGGAGAATGCGCAGCATCTCGGCCGACAAGTCGAGGCCGATCACCTCGAAGCCGGCGCGCGCGAGCGGCAGGAGGAGGCGCCCGGTGCCACACGCGAGCTCGAGCACGGGCCCGCCATAGCGCTTCGCCAACCCGAGGTAGAGGGGGAGGTCCTCCGTGCGCGTCCCGAACTGCCAGTCATAGAAGCGGGCGAAGTGTCGTTCGTGATAGGCAAGATCGCTGGGCATCGGTCTTGTTCCCCGCTACACCGGCAGCCCGCGGCGCCCGGCGCTGACCCGGTCCTCGACGCGCCACAGGCGGTCCTCGGTCAGGCTCTCAACCAGCACCTCATCCATCGCGGCGCGGAAGGACTCCCCGAAGCCCAGCTCTCTCGGGTGGTGGGCGTCGCTGCTGATGGCGATCTTCACCCCCGTTTCGAGGAGGCGCAGGTACAGCCACCGTGCCGTGTCGGGATAGCGCGCCGTCCGCCGGGGACTGTACTCCACGGCCACGCCCGCGCGCGCGGCCTTCTCGCCCACCCGCGAGATCGCTTCGGGGTCGGCCGCGGCCACCAATTGCTCGAAGGTGTACATCCCCTGCGGCACGGAAAACGGGTGGACCACCACGTCGGCCAGGCCGGAGTCAATCGCCAGGTTCATGGCGCCGATGGTGTAGGCGGCCATCGCGGGAAGGTCCATGCCTTCGATCGGATGGAAGGTCATCGGCTCGTACAGGTGGCTGGCCGCGACCAGCACGTAGTCCAGCGTGCGCGCGAAGTCCTCATCAACGGCGAGTTCGGTGGGCGAGATCACGTCCGCCTCGCACCCGACGTAGACCCGCATCTCTCCCACGCGCGTGGGCACCTGCGACCGCAGCTGCGCGGGCCGCAGGCGGTGCGCGGGGATGATGACGTGATCGGAAAAGCCGACGGCCTCCAGCCCGGCCGCCTGCGCGGCCTTCAGTATGGCCTTCGGCGTCGCCGCGGGAGCGCCGCAGTCCGAGAGGTTGGTGTGGATGTGAAAGTCGGTGCGGAGCAGTCGGTCCAGCATGTACTCCTTACCTCGGGTGCGGAGGCCCGCTCGCGAGAGGGCCGCTCGGGGCTGGTTTCTGCCCGTGGAGGACCGGTCCTGCATCTCCCCGGGGAGAGAGGAGAGATGTGCGCCCCCGCCGCTCATCCTGCGGGGCTCGCCTCGCGCAGGAACTGCGCCGCATCCTCCGGATCGGCAATGTTGATGTAGATCGCGCTGCCCAGCTCGAATCCGCCGAGGGTGGTGAAGCGGGGGTAGATCTCCAGGTGCCAGTGATAGGCGCGGATGTTGTGCTGCGCCAGCGGGGCGCTGTGGATGGCGAAGTTATAGGAGGGCCGCCCGAGAGCCGAGGCGAGCTTGGCCAGCGTCACCTTGAGCACGTGCGCGAAGTCACGTGTTTCCTCCTCGCTGATATCGGCAAAGCGGATGTTGTGGCGCTTGGGGAGGATCCAGGTCTCGAAGGGATAGCGCCCCGCGAAGGCGGTCACCACCAGGAAGTGCGGCGTCTCGAGCACGATGCGCTCGCCGCTCGCCTTCTCCTGCTTGAGGAGCGCACAGAAGACGCACCGCCCGAGGTACTCCCAGTACGCCGCCGCTCCCTGCATCTCGATCTGTATCTGCTGCGGTTCCACCGGAGAGGCGATGAGCTGGGAATGAGGGTGCATCAGCGACGTGCCGGCCTGCGCGCCGTGGTTGCGGAAGATGAGCACGTAGGGGAGTTGGTCGCTGCCCTCGAAGGCCAGGTAGCGATGGCGATAGGCCTCCACCACCTCCGCGAGCTGTGACTCCTCCAGTTCCCAAAGATCCAGGTCGTGCCGCGGCGTCTCGACGATCACCTCGTGCGAGCCAAAGCCATCCCGGGAGTTGAAGATGCCCTCGAAGTGCGGGCGATCGGAGCCGTCGAGGCGCAGGGCGGCGAACTTGTTGGGGAACACCCGCACGCTCCAGCCGGCGCCGTTTCTGGCGCCCCCGTCCCGGACCGCGTACACTTCGGAGGGAGTGTTGCCTTCGTTGCCCGCGCAGAAGGGGCAGCTCGGGTCGTGCTCGGGGGAAGGCGGCGCTTGCGCTTGCGCGTGGGCGAGATCGCTGGGACGTCTCCCCCTCCCTTTGGCGATGATCACCCATTCCCGGGTCACGACGTTCTTGCGCAACTCGGGCTGATAGTCGGGACTGCGTCGGCTGTGGTTGGCCATCGCCTGCTCCCACGCGAGGCTGCGTTCTCAAAGTCTAGGCGCCCACGGCGGGCGGTGTCAAGCCGGATTCATCCCCCGGGAGTGAATCTTCGTCACAGACCTCGGGGCCGCACACCAGCGTCATCCGCGAGAAGGGATGCCGATACACGCGGAAGTTGGTAAGTCCCGCGGCGCGCGCCAGCTCTGCCAATTCCTCCGGGCGGTAGGCGCGGCGGAGGGAGGCGAAGCCGTCCTCACGACTGATCTGGTGGAAGCCCGCGGCGAAGGAGAAAAGGCGGAAGGCCAGCAGCGCCCCGGAGGATCGCACCAGATCCGAGATCACCACCCAGCCGCCCGTCAGCGCGCGCGCCGCGCGCAGCACTTCCACCGCCTCGGCCGGAGAGAAGTGGTGCAACATAGTCGTAGAGATCACCAGGTCCACGCGGCCGGGAGGAAAGGACAGCGCGCGCGCGTCGGCGCACACCCAGGATAGCTCCGGCAGGTGCTCTGCGCGCCTCCGCGCGTAGGAAACGACCGCGGGGTTGCGGTCCACGCCGGTTCCGAGCAACGGGCGGCCCACCTGCCGGGCGCGCGTCGCCAGCGCTCGCAGGACTTCGCCTCCCCCGCACCCGAGGTCCAGCACGCGCAGCGGGCCCGCGTGCCCGTCGGCCAGCAGCGGAGCCACGTGGGCGAGCACGGAGCGCGTGCCCAACAGATAGCGGTTCACCTTCGCCAGATCAGCAAGGTGACGCGCGACCAAGGCAGGCTCGATCCCGCCCTGGTCGAAGGCTTCCGGGGCCTCGATTCGCGCGCGGCATCGGTTGCGCTCCCACATGCAGACAGCGAACCTCGCGGCCTTGACAGTCCACCGCCTGCATTGTGGCAGATCGCCGCCCGCAAGGGTGTCGTCCACGACGACCGAGCCAGGGCCTTGGTCGAGAACGCGCACAGGACCCCGACCACCCCCGTGCGCGTGCGAGGCGCGAGCGACGGCTCGCCGGTGCGCGGTCGAATGGTGTACCTGGAGCCGCGGTCGCTGGTGGCCTGCGCGGCCGGACCCGTGCGGTGCTTCGCCTGCGAGGGCCGCGGTGGTAGGCCGTTCCCCTCTACAACCGCGTGACGCGCCTGCTTCCGCGCGACTAGCCGTGCGCCGGCGGCCGGAGAAGCTGTACGGTGGCGGTGACCAGATCCTTCACGTTGAAGGGCTTCGTGATGTACCTGTCGGCGCCGCTCATCCACCCCACCAGCTTATCCTGGTGCCGATCGCGCGCGGTCAGCATCATCACCGGGAGACGCCGCGTCGCGTCGTTGTTCCTGATGGTCGCCAGCACCTCGAAGCCATCCATGTCCGGCAGCATGACATCCAGGATCAGGAGGTCCGGCAGATCGTCTTGGAGCGCGTTCAGGCAGCTCAACGCGTCCGTGACGGAGGAGACGAAGAAGCCAGCGCCCGTCAGCGCGTCCGTGACCAGGCTCACCGTCGCCGGGTCATCGTCTACGAGAAGCACCCTTTCTTCCATGTGCGTTCCCCTCACTGCTCGGAGATGAACGTAGGGGGGCGCGAACGTACGCAGCATGCCAGCCCCATGTGGATATACCGCATATCGCCGCGATTTTTCCCCAGGAATGCCCTCTTGGGGCTGGCGAACGGGAGGGGAGTATCGGCTAGTCGGGGAGGAAGACGTGCACGGAGGCGGGGTCGAAATGGGCGTGGACCGTCTGGCCCACGGCCAGACCGCTCTCGTGAAACGCCCGCCGGCCCATCAACGAGACCAGGGTGACGCCGGCCTCGACGTCAACCCGGATCAGGGCGCCCCGGTCCACGAGCCGCACGACGCGGCCGGCGAAAGCATTGGGGCGACCGTCCCCTGGCTGGGCAGAGAGGGCGACCTCCTCCGGCCGCACGGTGAAGTACACCTCCCCCACCGGGCCCTCCGCGGCGGCAAAGCGCAGCGTCCCCACCGCGATGTCCAACCCGCGGCCGTTGCTGGCGGCCTGCCCCCGCAGGATGTTCTCGGAGCGCACGAAGCGGGCGACGAACTCGGAGTTGGGGCGCTGGAACACCTCCTCCGGCGCGCCGACCTGCCGGATCCGCCCCTGATGGATGATCCCGACCTTGTCTGCCACCATGAGGGTCTCTTCGAAGTTATGGGAAACGTGCACCGTCGTCGTGCCCAGCTCCCGGTGCACGCGGCGCAGCTCGACACACAACGACTCCCGCGTCTGCTCGTCCAGCGCGCTCAAGGGCTCGTCCAGCAGCAGCACCTTCGGCTCGATGGCCAGCGCCCGCGCCAGGGCCACCCGCTGGCGCTCGCCCCCGCTGAGCTTCACCGGCGAGCGGCGGAGCAAGTGCGTGATCCCCAGCAGCGCGGCCAGCTCCCCCGTTCTCCGCTCGATCTCCGCGGCCGGCTTCCTGCGCAGCTTCATCCCGAAGCCGATGTTCCGCGCCACGTTCAGGTGAGGGAAAAGCGCGTAGTCCTGAGGAAGATAGCCCAGCCCCCGCCGCTCCGGGGGCAACTCGTTGATGCGCTGCCCCTCGAGGCAGATGTCCCCCCGCTCCGGGCGGTAGAGACCCGCGAGACACTCCAGCAGCACTGTCTTGCCCGCCCCCGTCGGCCCCAGCAGAACAAAGTACTCCCCCTGCGCGACGCTCACACTGGCATCGCGCACGGCGAACTCGCCGAGCGTGACGGAGACGTTGCGGATCTCGATGAGGGGCTGGGCCATGCCGGCCTTAGCCTCCCGCCGTGGGCAGTAGGATCGCGATCACGTCGCCGGACTTGACCTTCGTCGCCGGCCCGTCGCCCGCGGCATCACCGTTGACGAGGAGCAGCACGCTGGGCGACACGTCGCCGCTCCCGTCGAAGAGCATCGGCTTCGCCTGCTCCCCGAGCTTGGAGGCCAGTTTCTCCAGGGCCTGCTTGATAGACATCCCGTTCCCCTCGATCTCCACTTCCTTGGCGCCTGCCAGCTCCCGCAGGCTCGAGAACAGCTTGAGTTTGATCACGACGCACATCCTCCTACCACAGATAGCCTTTGCCACCGAGCCGCTTGAAGGTCAGCAACGTGATGGCGGAAATGAGCAGCATGATGATGACGAGGGCGACAGCCTTCTCGATTTCGCCGGAAGAGTACATCAGGAACATGGCAATAGGCATGATCTCGCTCTTCCATCGGATGGCGCCGGCGAAGAACAGGACGGGGCCGAATTCGGCGATGCAGCGAGACCAAGTCATCACTGCGCCGGCGACTAGTCCGCTGGCGGCCATGGGCAGCACGACCTTGAAGAAGGCCTGCCGTCGCGTGCAGCCCAGGGTGCGGGCGACGTCTTCGTGCCGCGGACCGAGCGTGTCGAAGGCGGCCTTTACCGCGCGCAGGCCGAAGGGAGCGGCGACGAAAAACAGGGCGACCGGAACCGCGCGCGTCGTATACACCCAGGTACTGCCATTGTCGGAAATGGGGTGACCCACGGCGAGGGCCAACAGGGCATTGAATGCATTCACAAAAATGGTGGGCGTCAGATGGTCGAGCATCGTCCCCATCGGGGTCGAGAAGAGCATGAGCAGACTCATACCCATGACCGGTGGAGGCAACACGATAGGGAGATCAATGATGGTGTCTATGAGAAGGCGTCCCCGGAAGCGGAAGCGGGAGAGGACGTAGGCCGAAGGGACCGCCACGATCATGGAGAGGAGCGTGGCGAGGAAGGCGGAGGTTAGGCTCAGTCGGATCGCGAAGTGGACTTCCGGGTCCTGAAGGGCGGCGACAAAGATCTCCCAGCCGCTTCTACCCTGCGTGGCTTTGGCGCCGGCCAGGTAACAGACATTGCTGACGAGCACCATGACGATGATGGCCAGGAAGGCGACAAGGATGGCGCCGAGAAGGCCGGTGAATAACTTGTTTCCGACATCTCCGGTGGCGCTCGGCTTGGGGTACGCGCGAACCACAGCCTATCCTGTCTTCGCGGCGGGCGCGGCCTCTTTCGAGGGAGCGCCGAAGCCGTGCTTGACGAAGATCGCGGTGGCTTCGGGACTGGCCAGGAAGTCTACGAATTGCTGCGCTTCTTGAGGATACTTCGTATAGGCGACCACCCCCACCGGAACATCCGAACACACCAGTTGTTGCTTGCAGATGGGGATAACTTCTATCTCTTTGTCGTTGTAGAGGGCGGCCGTGGCGTTCCAGATGATGGCCGCGTCTACGTGCTTCATCTTCACGGCATTGCCCACTTCGCTCACATTCTGGCCGGACATGGTGACGTTCTTCTCGACCTTCTTCCACACCCCAGCTCTGTCGCAGCACTCTTTGGCCGCCCGTCCAAAAGCCACCACCTTCGGATCACCTGTGCCTACTCGTACGCCAGGTTTGGTCAAGTCCTCGACCCTGTGGATTCCTTTGGGATTCCCCGCCTGCACCACCAACACGGTAGACATGGTGGCGACCGTGCAGCACTCCGGCTTCACGAATTTCCCGTCTATGGCCTGTTGCATGAAATACATCTCGCCGGGGATATAGACATCCCCCTTGTGGGAAGCGGAAACGTCCGGTAACAGACAGGCAGATCCCTTGTAGTTGAAATCAACCTTGAGACCGGTCTTCTTCTCGAACGCGACACCCAGTTCATCCAAGGCCGGCCGCAAGGCCGCCCCCGCATGTACCAGCAACGTTACCTTGGGCTGGGGTCTCGGGGCCGGCTTGTGACCGCAGCCCGTGCTGACTGCGGCGAGAAGACCGGACAGGGCGACCAGCAAGAGACGGCAGGCAGTGAACCGCATGGCAACGACCTCTTAGTGATACGTCCGTACCACGGACGCCGGCACCGCGGCGAATACGGTGTCCCCTTCGGCGAGGCCGAGTTCCTCCAGCGCGCTGGCCGTCACCTCGGCCGTCATCGCCAGCGTCCCGTTCAAGTACACCCTCACCTTATCACCCATGTGCATCACGTCGCGCACTTCCGCGCGGAAGACGTTGGAGTCCGGCTGCGACGGCCGCTCCCGCGTCAGCACCACGTCGCTGGGGAAGAACGTCAGCAGCGTCTCGCCGGCCGGGGCCTGACCCGAGTCCACGTAGACGGAGGTGCCTCCAACGCGCACCTCAGTCAGTCCGTTCGCGGCCCCGGGCGCGGCCGAGCCCTCATAGAAGTTCACCCCGGTCAACTCCGCCACGAAGCGCGAGCGAGGCCGCATGAGAATCTCGCGGCGATCACCCAACTGCAGCATCTGCCCCCGGTCCAGCACGCAGATCCTGTCCCCAAACGTGAGTGCGTCGAGGAAGTCGTGCGTCACCACGATGGCAATGCGACCCAGCGACTGGAGCACGTTCTGGAGATCGCCCCGCACCCGGTTGCGCGTCTGCGCGTCCAGGGAGCCGAGCGGCTCGTCCAACAGCAGGATCTCGGAGTCGCACACGATCGCCCGCGCGAGCGCCACTCGCTGGCGCTCGCCGCCGGACAGCGACCCGGGCCGGTGGCGCTTGAGGTGGGATATGCCCAGCAGACGCAGTGCCTCCTCCACCCGGGGGCCGATCTCGCGGCGCGGCGCGCGGCGGGCGCGCAGGCCGTAGGCGACGTTCTCTCCGACCGACAGGTGGGGGAAGAGGGCGAAGTCCTGGAACACGTACCCGACGTTTCGTTTCTCCGCCAGCACGGACGTGCGAACGCCCGGTCCCCGCTCCCACAGCGTCCGCTCTCCCAGGGTGATCCGCCCCTCATCGGGTCGGATCAGACCGGCGACGACGTTCAGGGTGGTGGTCTTGCCGCAGCCGCTCGGACCGACAATCACCAGCGTCTCCGAGGGGTTCACGTCAAAGGCCACCTCGAGAGGGAACTCCCGCAGCGCCTTCCGTATCCGCACTGACAGCATGGTCTCTCGGCCCTTCCCGTCCGCGGTCTTGCGAAGGGGCGGCCGTGCCCTGTGGCCGCTATGGAGACTTTAGGCATGCCCTATGAACTAACTGTGAAGGGCGCAGGAAGATTTGCCTAGCAGGGCGTGCCCTGGCTGGTGTGAAGGGCCTGGGAGGCCCCTCGCGGAGAGCGGAGAGGGTCTGCCTCACACCGTCCGCCTACCCCACCGCCCCCGCAATCATGTCCCCGATCTCGCTCGTCGGCGGGCATTTGCCGGCCGAGAGGTCCGGGATCTTCCCCGCGGCCAGCGTGTCACTGACGGCCTTGTCCACCCGTGCCGCCGCCTCCGTCGCGCCGACGTGATCGAGCAGCATCGCCACCGCGCAGATGGCCCCGAGCGGGTTCGCGACGTTCTTGCCCGCGTACTTCGGCGCCGAGCCGTGAATCGGCTCGAACATGGAGGTGCCCTGCGGGTTGATGTTGCCGGAGGCGGCGATCCCCATCCCGCCCTGGATCATCGCCCCCAGATCGGTGATGATGTCCCCGAACATGTTGGTGGTGACGATCACGTCGAACCACTCCGGGTTCTTCACCATCCACATGCAGGTGGCGTCCACGTAGGCGTGGTCCTTCTGAATATCGGGATACTCCGCCGCCACGTCGTCGAAGGTGCGCACCCACAAGTCGTGCCCGAAGGTGAGCACGTTGGACTTGTCCACCATCGTCAGCTTCCTCGCCCTGTTGCGCTTGCGGGCCACCTCGAAGGCGTAGCGGATGATGCGCTCGGTGCCCTTGCGGCTGTACATCGCTACCTGAGTTGCCACCTCGTCCGGCGTCCCGTAGTGCATAAACCCGCCGGTGCCGACGTACATGTCCTCGGTGTTCTCCCGCACCACGACGAAGTCAATCTCCTCCGGCCCCTTGTCCTTGATCGGCGTCCACACGCCGGGGTAGAGCTTGATGGGCCGCAGGTTGACGTATTGGTCGAGGCCAAAGCGAATGCCCAGCAGCAAGCCCTTTTCGATCACGCCCGCGGGCACGTCGGGATGTCCCACCGCGCCGAGGTAGATGGCGTCGAACTGGCGCAGCTCTTCCATCGCTCCCCGCGGCAGCACCTCTCCGGTGGCCAGGTAGCGATCGCCGCCGAAGTCGTACGTGGTCAGCTCGTACTTCAGTTTCGTCGGGCCGGCCACGGCCTCCAGCACCTTCAGGCCCTCGCGCACCACCTCGGGGCCGATACCGTCTCCAGGGATGACAGCGATCTTCAGCACGATGCGTTCCTCCTGTCAATTACGGGGCGCATGATAGCACAAGACGGGGCGCACGGTACAGAGGAGGCCGCCGGCCAGACGCCCTTGCCCGCGTATGCTATACTCTCCGCGAGGCACTGCTGTGAAACGACGGCCGTTCACCATCAGACTTACCCCCGCTCTGATTGTAAAGATTACGCTCGCCAGCTACCTGCTCACCATTGGCGTCTTGCTGGCGATCAGATACGCGGCGGGCGGTTGGATCGGGCACGGTCCCGCGCCGCGGTCGGTATGGGCCATCGGCCTGGCCGTGCCGCTCGCCGACCTGCTGTTCGGCCTGGATATCCTTCGCGCCACCCGCCGCCTGGCCCTCGCCAAACCGCTGCTGTTCTCGGGCGTGGTCCTCGGCCTCTTCGCCGCCTGGACGCTCTGGTCGTGGCAGGGCAAAGGCTGATCCAGCGGCCGCTTCTGGCCGTGTCCCTCCCGAACCCCGAAACCCGAACCCCGAAAGGCAGGTCCTCCCTCCTCCCGGCCGGTATCTAAGCAGCCATGACGACCGCGCCGCAAACCGCCACCGACGAGCGCGACACCCACACCCGGTGGAACTTCGCCGCCATCTGCGGCGAGTCGGCCTCGTTCCAGGCCGGGATGGTGTGGGCCGACCCCTTCACGGTGGTGGCCCAGTTCATCGGGTTGCTGGGCGGCTCGACCGTCCTCGTCGGCCTGCTGCAGTTCCTCCAGCGCGTCGGCTACATGCTCCCCCAACTCCCCATGGCCGCCATCGTCGGCCACCGGCCCCGCCGCCGGCCCTACCTCCGTTGGGGCGTGCTGATCTTCCGCCTGCCGTTCATCGCCTTCGTGGTCTACCTGTGGCGCGCAGGGGTGGCCCGCCCGGAAGTCGTCCTCCCGTTCATGCTCTTCGCCTACTTCTCCGTCTCCTTCGGGAACGGAGTCGTCGCGCTCCCCTGGCAGGACATCATCGCAAAATCAATCCCCCCCAGTATCCGCGGGCGTTTCTTCGGGACCATGCAGTTTGCCACGGCCGCGGCCGGGTTTGCCATCGGGTTCGCGGTCCAGTATTTCCTCGGCCCGCGCGGCCTCGCCTACCCGGCGAACTACGTGCTCCTGTTCTTCCTCGCCGCGGTGTTCTTCACGGGATCTACCGTCGGGTGCTGGCTGATGCGGGAGCCCGTCCGCCCGGTGCTCGAGCAACCGGAGCGCCTCCGCGAGATCGTCGCCGGAGTCCCTCGATTCCTGCGGGAGGAAGGCCGCTTTCGGAACCTGGTCCTGGTCAGTATGCTCGGCACGGGGCTGACGCTGACGCGGCCATTCTTCACCGTCTACGCGGTGCAGCGGCTCGGCCTTGCGCCGCAGACGGTCGGCCTCTTCATCATCGCCGCGACCCTCGGCGGCGCCCTGTTCAGTCTGCTCTGGGGCCACCTCAACGATACCCGCGGCCCGCGCACGCCCATCCGGTGGTGCGCTTCACTCATCTTCCTCACGCCGCTGCTCGCGCTCGCGCTTCCGCCATTGACGCGGGGGCTAGAGGCCTGGTGGGGGTGCCGCGGGGCCCTCCTCCCCTACTCCTTCGCGACGGTCTTCCTGGTTGCCGGCGCGAGCGCGAACGGGCTGTGGATCGCGACGAACAACTACCTCTTCGACCTCGCCTCCCACGAGGAGCGGCCCCGCTACATCGCCATTCTCGCCACCCTGGCCGCACCGGGCGCGCTGATCCCGGTCGTGGTGGGCAAGCTTCTGGAATCCCTCTCCTATCCGGTGGTGTTCGGGCTCATGGCCTTGGTCGGCGCGTGGGTGTGCCTGCTCGCCCGGCGCTTGCCGGAGTCGCGGTAACGGCCTGCGCCGTCTGGACTCGTGCTAGCGCGCGGCCCGCACCGCCGACGGAAGCAAGGCCAGACCGATCGGCTCCAGCGGCCGGTGGCACCGCGGGCAGATGTGCGTCTTCGTGTCCTCCGACGCGGTCCAGCACTCCCCGCACCAGGCCAGCGCCGACGTCACCACGCGTCGCCGCGCCCGCATCGGCCTGCGACAGGTCGGACAGCGGAACGTCTTTCCGCCGGGGGTCACCGCCAACGCCACGCGGGTCCCACACTTCCGGCACGTCAGCCCGGAGAAGACCACCATGCTCGTCTCCTCTTCCCGCCTCCTGACCTATCCCATTCCGTATTCTTGACCGGCATTTCGAAGGGCAAACCGGTGCCTTGTTCACCTGACCGACAACCGTCACTCGCGGGCAATGGCGGCGGTCGCCGCCCCGGCGCGCGTCGCCTTGCTCAACTGCCCGTGGAGCGGTAATGGCGCACGCCGAACTGCCAGACGCGGAACGAGACCAGCAAGAACAGCAGCCCTGCGAGGGGTGAGACCCAGGAGAGGAGCAAGGGCAGGCCCGGCGCCGCGCGCCCCAGCAGCGCCAGGCCGGGGAAGTAGCTGATGCACGCCAGCGGTACGACGAAAGTAAAGAGCCGCCGGAACCACGGCCGGTAGATGGAAAGCGGGAACTGCGCGGTTTCGCAACCGCCGTAGGTCACTGTGTTCATCATCTCCAGGCTCTCCACCGTCCAGAACGAGATGGTGGCCTGGATCACGAAGAGGCCGAAGAAGAGGCACGCGCCGCCGAGAATCGCTCCGACGAGGAGCGCGAGATGGGCGGCCGTCCAGGGGAGGTGCAGGGCCCCCGTTGCCCACCACAGGACGCAGGAGGCTTGCAGCACGCGTCCCACGCGCTTCAGCACCAGCTCCTGGCCCGCGAGTTGGAGCACGGTGCTGCGCGGGCGGAGCAGGAGGCGGTCGAAGTCGCCGGCTTTCACGGTGACCGAAAACATGTCGAAGCCGCGGGAGAAGCCATCGGCGAGCGCGAAGGCGAGGCTGATGATCCCGTAGAGGAGGGCGACCTCGGGAAGACTCCAGCCGCGCAGCGAGCCGAAGCGCGCGAAGAGCGCCCAGATGCCGAGGAACTCGATGCCGGTGATGAGGCCGTGGCCGAGGGTGGAGCAGATGAAGTTCCACCGGTACTGCATCTGCCCGCGGACCGAGATGCCGAGATAGCGAAAGTAGAGACGGACCGAGTCGCGCATGCCCTACCCTCCCTGCACGACGAGCCGGCCCGTGCCGCGGCTCAGCAGCCACCGGCCGAAGCTCACCAGCGCGACGATCCAGAGGCACCCCAGGCCGAGTTGCGGGAGCGCCTGGGCCGGCGGGATGTGCCCCATGTACAGCCGGAACGGGAGGTCCATCAGCCCGCGGAAGGGCAGCACGTCGAGAATCCGCTGCGCCCAGTCCGGAAAGAAGGGCAGCGGGATGACTGCGCCGGAGCAGAGCATCACCAGCACCGGGAGCAACTGCCACACGCCGTCGCCGGCGATGTACCAGAGCGTGGAGATGGTGCTGACCATGGCGATCGCGCAGGCCAGCAAGATAGCGAGCATCATGGCGATGAACCAGGCCGCCGCGCAGGCCGGCGAGTGCGGCGCCTGCAGGCCCAGGAAGAGACCGGCGAGCACGAACTGCGGAACCGCGCGCATGATCAGCCGGCCGGCCCGCGCCCCGGCCACGCGGGCAAACCAGAACCAGTAGAGGTCGGCCGGCCGGAGCAGTTCGTACGCGACGGTCCCGGAGCGGATCATGGCGGCGACCTCCGGGGAATCGGAGAACCAGGGCAGGATCCCCAGCAGCGCCTGGCCCAGCCAGATGTAGGTGATCACCTCCGGCAGCGTCATCGGTTGCGGGCGCGTGGTGGAGGCGTAGAACGCGGTGAAGATCATCACCCGGATGAGGCCCCAGAAGAGCTGGGTCACGATCCCGCCGAAGGCCGCCCCGCGGTACTGGAGGTTCATGCGGAAGCGCGCGCTTACGATTGCCCAGTAGGGGCCCATGCCCGCTCCTCCCGGTAGATGCGCGCGATCACTTCCTCGATCGGTGGGTTCTCCACGAACAGGTCCCGGATCGCGTGGTTCGCCGTCACCCGCCGGATCAGCTCCGCCGCGGTCACCTCGCTCGGGTCGAAGCGCAGCGTAACCCGGCCGCCCTCCCGGCTCACCACAACCGCCTGCGGATCGCTCACCTCCCCTTCCCCGTCCGCCAGGTCCACGATCAGCCGCCGTTCGGTGGTGACGCGGGCGCGCAGGTCGTCTAGGGTGCCGTCGCTCAGGATCTTGCCGTCGCCGATCAGCAGCACCCGCTCGCACAGAGCCTCGATGTCGTCCATGTCGTGGGTAGTGAGGATGACGGTCACGCCCCGGTCGCGGTTGAGCCGGCGGATGAAGTCGCGCACCGCCAGCTTCGACACCGCGTCCAGGCCGATGGTGGGTTCGTCGAGGTAGACCAGCGCCGGGGAGTGCAGCAGGGCCGCGGCCAGGTCGCACCGCATCCGCTGCCCGAGGCTGAGCTGCCGCACCGGCACGTCCAGCAGCGGGCTGAGGTCGAGCAGCGCGATCAACTCCTCCCGCGTGCGCTGATACTCCAGCCCCGCCACGCGGTAGATGTCCCGGAGCAGGTCGAAAGACTCGACCACCGGCAAGTCCCACCAGAGCTGGGTGCGCTGGCCGAAGACCACGCCGATCTGCCGCACGGTCGCGATCCGCGCCCGCCAGGGCACGCGGCCCAGCACCTCACACCGGCCCGACGTCGGCACCAGGATCCCCGCCAGCACCTTGATCGTCGTGGACTTCCCCGCCCCGTTCGGCCCGATATAGCCCACCAGCTCCCCTGGCTCGATTGCGAAGGAGATGCCGTCCAGCGCCCGCACCTCCCGGTGGCGGCGCTGTACCAGGCCCCGCAGCGCTCCCCACGTGCCGGCCCGCCGTTCGGCCACGAAGAAGGTCTTCACCAGGTTCTCGACGATGATGTGAGACATGGGCCACACCTCCAGCAAGACGTCACCATACGGCCGGAATAGGGCGGAGCACGCGCGTGGGCGCGGCGAAAGGCGGGTTGTCAGTCGTGTTGCCAGGCGAGTGGCCCCGGGATTGGAGCCGAAAGGAACCCGTAGAGTAGCGCCTCCTGAGGCGCATGTCAAGACCTGTGACGCGTTTTGGCCTATCCCTTCCCAAGAGCTGGTCATCACAGACCGGTGCGGAAAGACTGCTAGCACTCCAAGGTGCAGGTGTTCTGCAGAGTCGGTGGTATATGACGTGGAAGTCCTATGGCTAGTACCGGAGGTACCCACCTTTGACACGCACCGCGCTTCGAGTCGTCCTGTGCCTGATGTTCACAGCTTCCTTCTCGCCGGCCTGGGCCCGTGTTGCTTACCGCGTGGTTGATCTTGGCCGCATGGGCGGCAAAGCCTCATGGGCAGATAGGATCAACAACCGAGGGCAGGTCGCCGGCACCTATGAAGATCAGCAGGATGTTCGCCGTGCATTCACCTGCCGGCACTGGCGCGTGACGCGGCTCGGCGCTCCGGAGCGGGGGTCCATCGCTATCTCCGCGATTACCACCTCCGGGCTTGTGTTGGGGACACAAGCTGAACGGCCCGGCAACGGAACCGCGAGTGATCTCGGGACGCACACCTACCGGTGGAAGAAGGGTCGTCAGACTCAGCTACCCGGATTGGCCGAAGTTGGGTTCCTAGCCAGGGCATGCAATGATTACGGCCAAGTGACTGGCACTGTCGAGTACTCTCAGGAGCAACGCCAGCACATGCGTGGGTTCCTATGGGAGAATGGGAAGATAACGGTGACGGACTTGGGTTCGCTGGGGGGGGACTGTTTCGATCCCCATGCGATCAACGCGAAGGGGGAGATCGTGGGATGGGCCCAGACCGGAACACAGAAGACCCATGCCTTTCTCTGGCGTCACGGCGCACTCACGGACCTGGGAGCCTTGGGTGGTGATTGGAGTGTTGCCTGGGATATCAACGATCGCGGACAGATCGTGGGCCACGTCGCCTGGCTCCCCTATCGTACGGAAGGATTCCTTTGGGAGGACGGCCGGGTGACCCGCCTCACGTCACCGAAGGGGGAAGACACTGTAGCCTTCGCCATCAATGACCGTGGGCAGGCGGTTGGGTCTGCCGGGGAAGACAGCAACTCCGTCGCGATGCTGTGGGAGAAGGGAGTAGGCACCCGCCTGAACGACCTGATCTATGCGGCCCCCGGATGGAACATCACGCTCGCCAGCGATATTAACAACCGAGGCTGGATCGCGGCGGCGGGGGAGCGCAACCGCGAGACCCATGCGGTGTTGCTGATACCGGATACGGATTGGTGGGCTCTGTTCTACTAGAGCCAATTCGGGAGCGGGCCGTCGGTCCGGGGTGCGAAGCAGGACTTCTTCCCTTGACACGCCAAGAGGAGCGTCATAGAATCCCGTTGTCCGGGCGAGACGCTGCCCGCCATTCTGCTTACGGGGGTTACCTCCATGGTCCGTGTCGGTCTTGCCGGTCTGGGTTTCATGGGCGGCACGCACGCGCAGTGCCATGCCGCGCTGCCGAACTCGCAACTCGTCGCCGTCGTGGATCCGGAGCCGGATCGCCGCGGCACGTTCGCGCAGACCTATGGCGCGACGCCCTACGCCAGCTTGGAGGAGATGCTCGCCTCCGCCGAGGTGGATATGGTGGACATCTGCATGCCCACCTACCTGCACCGCGAGGCCGTGGAGAAGGTCGCCGCCGCGGGCAAGCACGTGCTCTGCGAGAAGCCCATGGCGCTCACCGCGAAGGACTGCGACGCGATGATCGCCGCCACCAAGAAGGCCGGCGTCAAGTTCATGATCGGTCAGGTGCTCCGCTTCTGGCCGGAGTATGTGGTCATCAAGGAGATCCTCGACTCCGGCCGCCTCGGGCGCATCAAGTGGGCCAGCGCGACCCGCATGTCCCCGCCTCCGACGTGGTCCTGGAGGAGGTGGCTCTTCGACCCCAAGCTCAGCGGCGGCGCGGTACTCGATCTCCACATCCACGACCTCGACACCCTCAACTGGATGCTCGGAAAGCCGTCGAAGGTGAGCGCCAGCGGCGTGAAGACCAAGCAGGGCGGGCTGGACAACGTCTTCACGCTTCTCACGGGTCACCCCGGCGGACAGGTGAGCTTTGCCGAGGGGTCCCTCGACCTGGCGCCCGGCTTCCCCTTCACCATGGGATTGAAGGTGGACTGCGAGGGGGGCACCATCGAGCTCAACACGCGGCTCACCCCCAGCCTTCTCGTCGCCCCGGTGGGCGGCGGCGTCGAGTACCCCGAGGTGCCGGCCATCGAGGTGCCCACGGTCGCGGGCGCGGGCAGTGCGGGCAACATCTCTGCGCTGGGCGGCTACTTCGTCGAGGTGAAGTACTTCGTGGACTGCGTGGACAGCGGCGCGACGCCCGACCGCGTCACACCAGAGGAGGCGAAAGCCTCGGTGCAGATGTGCCTTGCCGCGGCCGCCTCCGCCGACAAAGGTGCGCCGGTCGCGGTGTAACGCGCGTCGCACTTCAGACGAATGGAGACCAGGGGGCGACCGATCCGGTCGCCCCTACCATATGCCAATCCCCCGCGCCTTCGCCAGCTTCTCCGCCTCCGCGACGAACCGCCGCGCGTTCCCGCGAGGGCAACGCGTCAACACCTCCGCGAGGAAGCGCGGGCCGGCCTTCGCCTCCACTCGCAGGGCCAGCCCGACGAGGTGATCGCGGGCCTTGGCGTCGGCTCCGTCGAGCAGCTTCGGATTGGGCGTCTTGGCCTGGGCCATGAGCTGCTCCCGCCGGACGCAGGCGATCCCCTCCGCCCCGGCCACTGACCATGGGAGCCACTCCGCCTTCGATGCGGCGAGCCACTTGACGAACAGCAGCTCACCCAATTCCCCGTCCGCCCACGGGTCGTCCGTCTTCGTGAACCCGCCGACCCCGGGCAGGGCCAGGTGCCCGAACTCGTGGGCGATCTCCCGCACCCACTCTTCCGGCGCCCGCTCCTTCCGATAGGCGTAGAGGTAGATGCTCGTCCCCGCAGTGAAGGCCCCCGGCGTGCCTCCCTCGCACACCCAGAGGTCTATGACCCGGCCCCCTCGGGCGGGATCGAGGTCGAGGCTCGTGCGGACCGTACCGTACAGGGCCAGTACCAGCTTCAGCGCGCGCTGCGCCACCTCCGCGCCGGCGGGATCGGACCAGTGGACACGGGCCTTCATCTGCCAGCGTCGCACACGCGGCCCTCCCCACTCATAGCCGTAGGCGATTCGCGAAAAGCGCCACTCGTGGGTGCGGTCCTGGCGTTCACCCTCATGCGCGGGGAACCCTTCCTTCGTGATAAGGAAGCGATGCTCCGCCGCGCGTCCGCCGGGCAGAGAGAGCGTTAGCCCGTCGAGCGGGAACAGCTCGGCCGCCACGATCCCGGGCGGAAGCCACTTCGGCATCTGCTGCACGAGCAGCTTCGCGGCCCCGGCCCGAGCCTCCGCATCAGATGGGACGGTGCGAAGCAGGGCCAGGTACTGCTCCATCGCCTCCTCGACGAAGCCGGAGGCCGCGTAGCCCGCGGCGAGCGTGCGGCGCAGCTCCTGGTTCTGGGGGTCGGCCGCGACGCGGTTCTCCAGCCCCGCGAACTCGCCGCCCACCTGCGCCCAGCCTATCCCGGAAGCGAGGAGCAGAGAGAGGAGCGTCAGGAAAAGAAGGCCTCTGTGCATCTGCCGCTACTGCATCACTGGAAGCGGAAAGCGCTCTCCCGCAAGGGCCAGCAGCGCTTGCTTTGCGCTGCTCTCCGGCACGCCCGCCAGCGCCTCCCGTGCCCGCCCCAGGGAGGCGTGCACCGCCTCCCACGACCGCTCCAGTGCGCGGGTGGACCGCGCGAACTGCTGCGCCTCCCGCAACGAACGGCCGGTGATCTTCTCCGCCTTGAGAATCGCCTGCAGCCGGCCGCGTACGTCTCGGCCGCTCTGCGCGGCGAGGATCAGCGGAAGCGTGAACTTGCGCTCCCTCAGGTCCTTCCCCTGCGACTTGCCCGAGCGCCCGTTGCTTCCCACCAGGTCGAGAATGTCGTCCGCGATCTGAAAGGCCAGCCCGAAATGCTGGCCGAACTGCTGCAGGGCCGCCGCGGTCTCCGCCTCCCCGCGGCCGGTCATGACGCCGGCCTTCCCGCACAACCCGAACAGGCTGCCGGTCTTCGCCCGTACGATGCGCAGGTACTGGTCCTCCGAGATGATCCGTCCGGTCAGGCGCATCTCCAGGATCTGCCCGTCGCACATCTGCCGGGCCACCTCCGCCAGCTCCAGCGCGAGGTCGTCCGAGTCCCCCTCGGCCAGTCGGATGAAGGCCCGGGCGATGAGGTAGTCGCCGAGAAGGACCGAGATCTTGTTCCCCCAGGCGGCCTTTGCCGACCGCCGCCCGCGTCGGGAGAGCGCCCCGTCCACCACGTCGTCGTGCACCAGCGACGCGGTATGCACCACTTCGGCTACGGCCGCGAAGCGGATCGTGCCCTCCCTCGCACCGCCGGCAGACTCCGCCGCGAGCAGCGTCAGCAGGGGCCGGAGGCGCTTCCCCCGACCGGACAGCGTGCGCCGCACGGCCGCGTTCAGGAAGCCGCTCTCCGTCTCCCACACCCGCGCGATCTCCGCCTCGACGCCGGCCAGCAGCCCGCCAAGGGATGGATGCAACTCAGCGTACGGAACGGATGGCATAGGTCCCTTCGCACAGCCCGCGATCAGGAGCAAGCACCCCACCGCCCGGATTATAGGCGCGCACACGGGGGCTGTCAAACCGCGCGGTGGCACATCGCCTAGCCACGCTTGGCCGGCTTTTCACCCTCTCCCCACGTCTCCTGAAGCCGCTGCAAGTAGCTAAGCAAGCGCTCTATGCTTGGCGGACGGGACAGGCAGACCTCCGCCCCCGCGTGCCAGGCCAGCCGCAGCTCTCGTTCTGTGGCCGGCTGGTCCACGAGCGTGCAGATCGGCACATTCACCACTCCGTACGGATCGGTGCGCACCAGGCCCATCACCTCCAACCAATGCGGCTCCCCACAGCGCGTGTCGAGGATCAGCATCTGCCCCCGCCCCTCCCGCACCGCCGCGATCGCCGCCTCTCCCGTCGGCAGCACCACCACCTCGTAGCCCGCCGCGCACAGCCCCTCCGCCAGCGGCGCGCACATCGCTTCGTCCGGCTCCACCAGCAGGATCGTTCGCAGTCTCCATGCCCTAGCCCGTGCTTCGCCCATCGCCGCCATCTCCTTTCGCAGTCGCAACCGTGCGCGATACAGCCGGCTCCTGATTCCTGCCGCCGAGTGGGAGAGCTTCGCCGCCATCTCCGCGACGGTGAATCCTTCCACGTAGTGGAGGCGCAGCAGCTCGCCCTCCTCCTCCCCTGCCCGGCCCAGCGCGGCCTCCACCTCGTGCTGCCCCACGGGGAATGACGCGGCCGCCTCCGGTAGCTCCGCGACCAGCACCTCCGGCCGAGACCGCCGGCGGCGTAGGTGGCCGCCGCAGACATTGCACGCCACCTGGCCTAGCCACGGACGAAACGCCCCCGGGTGCCGCAACTGGCCCAGGTCGCGGAAGGCCAGCACGAGCGTCTCCTGCACCAGGTCGTCCACGGCCCACGGGTCGCTCACGTGGCCGTGGCACAAAGCCCGCAGCCAGGGCCGGCATCCCTCGGCGAGTTCGCCGAAGGCCTCCCTGTCTCCGCCCGCCGCGCGCCGCACCAGTTCCGACTCTTCGCGCACGCCCGATTGCCTCTATCTTGTACGGTGCACGGCGGCTCAGAAGGATCGCGCCGGGCCTGCTACCTGCCGCCAATGCGCCACCGATGTCGCTCCAGCGCAATTCGCCCGTCAGCTCGAAAGGTCACCCCCTCTCGCCGCAGCCGCGCCCGCTGGCGGGCCGCGCCCCCGAAGACGTGCTCCGGGGCCATCTCCCCCTCCGCATTCACCACGCGGTGGCAGGGAAGCTTGCGCTCTTGGGGCGCGTTCCGCATCGCCCACCCGACCGTCCGCGCCCCCCGCGGGTGGCCCAGATAGGCGGCGACCTGTCCGTAGGTCACGACCTTCCCGCGCGGGATTCGGGCGACGAGATCGTAACCTCGATCGAAGAAGGAGTCGCGCATCCCTGCCCTCGCACGTCCTCTTCGCCCTCGGGCCCGCTCGCTCCCGCCGGTCTGCCCTCCGCGCCATCGAGGAGGTGCGCCTCCATAGATGCCTGGTACACCTCATGGAGCGTCGTCCGATCCGGCGCCAACAGGGGCTCGATCAGCCTCCGCGCCTCCTCTCGCTCCATCGCGAAGACGTGTCGCAGCACCCCGTAGGCCATCACCGGCGAGCGGCACAGCCCTGCCATGCAGTGCACCAGCAGCCTCGTTCCCGGTGTCGCCAACGCCGTTCGTGCGTACTCCAGGGCACCCCGCATCAGCTCCTGCGGCCACGGGACTGCGTCATCGGCCCGGTTGATCCGATACACCTCCACCCCGAACTCCGCCGCCCAGGCCAGTTCCACCTTCGGGTTGGTCTCCCAGCAACGATCATCGTCCGAGAAGAACGCGAGGAGGTGGGTAACGCCCATCTCCGCCAGCGCCGCCATGTCCTCCCGGTACCGCACACACCCGCTCAACGCCACCCGCGGGGTCAGCCAGTGAACTCTCATTCCATCTTCCCTTCTTCCCCCAGTATGCCCACCGCGGACTCAGCACCCAACCCTCGCGCCCAGACGGACTGCCCGGCAGGAGCCGCCCTCGGCGGCAGGGAATCAGGGATCAGATGGCTTCACCGGCAAGAGGAGGGTGGACAGATGGACGCATCCACGCGCGTGCTCGTGCTGGTCTCGACCGTGCTCGTTGGCGCCTGCGCCGGGCTGGCCGTCGCGGAAGAACAAGTGCCGGTCTTCGCATTCGACCCGGGGAACGGCACGGTCGTGGTCACCTGCAAGACCCTGAGTACCACCTGGGTGCTGTCGGACGGCCGCACCAAGTACGGCGAGACTCAAGGGGAAGAGAAGGTCGTGTTCGCGCGGACGAAGGACGGGTATTCCGTGACCATGACGGCCTCCGTGCTGAAAGGACCGACCGGCTTCGCCGCCGCCGTCTCCCAAGCCTTCGCGGAGCATTCGCTGGTGGCCGTCATAGATAGCGGCGGGCGGCTGGTCTCGGAGACTGGTCTGGAGCCCATTGTTGCCAAGATTGGCGAGGCCGTCCCGCCCGAAGCGAAGAAGTTCTACTCGGCCGCCACCCAACAGGCAGAACTCCTCAAGTGGGACCAAGCAGACTGGTATGCTTCGGTCACCAGCTTCCTCGGGCATCGCGCAAAGGTCGGCGAAGTCTGGGTGATCGCGACGGACTTTCACTCATTCGGTGATCCAGTGCTTCACTGCTACGCCGCCACCAAGGTCATCGGCCGGGTGACGATGCAGGGAAGGCCCTGCGTGCGCGTGCAGACGATCACGAACAACGATCCTGAGGAGCTGCGCGGCTTTCTGGGGGCCGTGGCCAACACGCTCCTCGCCGGGCTGAAGAAGCTCTCCCCGGAGGCGAAGGTTTCCGGAGACTCCGTCCGAGTGATCGACCCCGCCACCATGATAGACTATGGCGGGAAGGGCCGTGATCGTTTGGAGGCTGTCATGTCCTTCTGGGATGCCGGGAGGGCGCAAGCCACCCGCACCCGTGTGGTGGAAGCGACGGTCACGGTCCAGCCAGGCAAGTGACCTCTGGTGGGAAACCGCGGCAGGAAAGCGCCGCCGCGCTGCGAATTCACCCGCTATATTGTGGTTCGGGAAGAGGTACGAGAATGACACGGGGCAGACTGTGGATGGCGGTAGTTGTGGCCGCGCTGTTCAGCAGCGCGTGGGCCGTATCGGCCTCCGCCGCGGAGGAAGTGGCCAAGTTCCGCTTCGCTCCCGTGGACAAGGCGACGCGCATTGCGGACCTGAAGCTGACCCAGACGGTCCAGGTCAAGGGCGGCGAGGCCAAGGACGCGCCCCCTCAGGTGTACGTGACCTCCTATCGCGAGAAGCAGGTCTTCTCGCGTACAGACAAGGGCTATCAGATACGTTCCACGGCTCTCGACGCGGGCAGTTCCGGGGGTGCGGTTAGCCTCGACCCGATGATTTCCGCGCTGAAGGGCAAGACCATTGTCTACACCACCGACGCCGACGGCAAGCTGCTCTCCATCGAAGGGCTGGAGCAGGTCGCGGCCGACCTGCGCAAGGGCATTCCCCCCGGCGCGCCGGAGTCCGCCGCCAAGCGCCTCACCGCCGAGTTTCTCGCCGCCGGGATCAAGGATGAGTGGGCCTCCAGCGTCAGCGACTACGTCGGCCACCCGGCCGTGCCGAACTCCTCCTGGGTCTCCGTGGACCAGCTGCGCCTGATGGACGGCCGCGTCGCGAAGTGCTACGTGGCCAAGAAGGTGGTGGGCACGGCAACCGTCCAGGGCCGCTCGTACCTCCGGGTGCAGACGCTCTCCAACTCCGATCCCGGAGAGCTGCGGTCTCTCCTCGGCGCCTCCGCCGAGGCCGCTCTCGCCGGCCTCAAGCCGTTCGCTGATGGGGCCAAGGTCTCCGGGGAGTCCACGGTCACCGTAGACCCCCAGACCATGGATATCAGCCAGGTCACCGCGAAGCGCCGCGTGGAGTTCACCGTCAAGATCCCCGAGCGAGGCGACTTCGCGGTCACCCTGACTGAGGTGAGAGAGGCCACCGAGGTGCCCGCCAAGGCGACGGAGACCGCGCCCCCGGCCCCTACGTCCGGGACGAAACCTGCCCCCTGATCCCGACCGTCACCACCTCCAGCGGCAGGTCCTTCCCCGACGCCGCCAGCGCCTGCTTTGCCGCCGCGACCATTCCGCGGCAGCACGGTACCTCCATGATTGCCACCGTCACGCGGCGGATATCCGATTCCGTCAGGATGGCCGTGAGCTTCTCGATGTAGGAGTGAACGTCGTCCAGCTTCGGACAGCCGACCACCACCGCCTTGCCCTCCAGCAACTGGCGGTGGTAGTCCGCGTACGCGTACGGCACGCAGTCCGCGGTGATCAGCAGGTCCGCTCCCTGGAAAAACGGCGCGCTCGCCGGTACCAGCGTTAGCTGCACCGGCCACTGACGCAGACGCGACGTCTGCGGTGCGCTCTCTGTCGCCTCCTCCGCCGGCGCGAAGCTCATCACCGCCGCGTGGGGGCACGCCCCGGAGCCGTGCGCCTCCGCGTGGGCCGGAGCGTGCGCGTGGGAGGCCGGCTCGCGCCCCAGCCGCCGCAGATGCTCTGCCGTCGCGGCTTGGTCGAAGACCTCCGCCTCCCGCGGCTCGATGGTGATCGCCCCGGTCGGGCACTCGCCCAGGCACGCCCCGAGCCCGTCGCAGTACTGCTCGCTCACCAGCTTCGCCTTCCCCTCCACGATGCGGATCGCTCCCTCCGCGCAGGCCGACGCGCACTCCCCGCACCCGTTGCACTTCTCCTCGTCAATGCAGATGATATTCCGCACTACTCTCGTTGCCATGGCAGGTCTCCTCCCGTCACCCATAGGGTACCGGAGACGCGCCGCCACCGGCCTTGACTTGGGTCAAGGCCGGTGGCCGAACCACGACCGCGCTACTTCATCTTGAAGTTCCTGCCCTGGGCGCGCGCGCGGGCGAGCACGTTCTTCGCCGCGTCCTTGACCTGGAGCGGAAACACCACCCCACTCCCCAGTTTGTCGCTCTGGAAGTCGAGCAGTCCGAAGTACCAGTCCAGGAAGTCCTGGAACAGCGTATACTCCTCGAAGCTGATGAAGCCGTCCTCCAGCGCGACGCGACCGAAATAGAAGCCGTCGAAGTAGGCATCATCCACGACGACCCAACTCGTGAACGGGTCGAACGCGCTGGAGCGCATGATGAAGCTCGCCATCTGCGCCCGCGTCACGACGTCGTCCGGGTGATAAGTGCCGTCCGCGAATCCCCTGGCCACGCCATACTCGACCAGGTAGCCGATGTCATCGTTGTGTGGTGAGGCCGGATTCACATCCGTGAAGTAGACCGAGCCGGGCAGGTGAAATGGCAGGAACTGTGCAGCCGCACCGTAGAGACCAGCCCCAAGAAAACCGAGGGCAATCGTTAAGAGAGCCGAGAGAACCTTCTTCCGCATCTCGCACCTCCTCGCGGCGACCTGAGACATGCGTCCCCCCGGTTCCGGCGCGGAACTCCCGCGCAGGAACCAGGAGGGGACAGCGTATGCCGCGCCGGTTCTAGGAGGTGTTCTCTCCTGCCACCATCTGCTGCTTCTTCCGCTCAAGCGCGTCCACCAGCGCGCCAAAGGAGTCTGCAAACGCCCGGAGGCCCTCCGCCTGCAACTCCTCCCCCACCTGGTTGATGTCAATGCCCACCGCCGCCAGCGTCCGCAGGTCGGCCTCCGCCTGTTCGAGGTTCACCTCCAGCTTCGGGGTCGCGGACCCGTGGTCGCGGAACGCCCTGGCCGTCTCCGGTGGCATCGTGTTGACTGTCTCCGGGCCGATGAGATTGTCCACGTACAGGGTGTCCGGGTAGTTCGGGTTCTTCGTGCTTGTGCTCGCCCACAGTACCCGCTGCACCCGCGCCCCGTTGCGATGCAGATCGGCAAACTGCTCCCCGTGGAAGATCTCCAGGTAGCGTCGGTAGATCAGCTTCGCACTCGCGATCGCCACCCGCCCCAGCAGGGCCACCGCTTCCGGCGAGCCGATGGCCTTCAGCATCGCGTCCACCTTCGTGTCTATCCGGCTCACAAATATCGAGGCCACCGAGGTCACCGGGCTCGGATCGGACAGCCGCACGATCCCCCGCAGATAGGCGTCGGCCACGTCCTCGTAATGGTTCGGCGAGAACATCAGCGTGATGTTGATGTTGATCCCGTCGGCCAGGCACCGCTCCACCGCGGGAATCCCCTCCCGCGTCCCCGGGATCTTGATGAGAAGGTTCGGACGGTCCACCACCCCCCACAGGTGATGCGCCTCCTGAATCGTCGCCTCCGTGTCGTGCCCTACCGCCGGCGACACCTCCAGGCTGACGAAGCCGTCCTGCCCGCTGCTCTCCTCCCACACCGGCCGCAGCGCGTCCGCAGCCATCTGGATGTCCTTCACCACTACCTGCTCGTACAGGTGCTCCTTCGTTATCTCCGGCTGGCGCATCACCAGCTCGCGAACCTGCTCGTCGTAGTCGCTCCCCGCGCTCACCGCCTTCTCGAAAATGGAGGGATTGCTGGTGATCCCGCGCACCCCGTCCTCTTCGATGAGACGCTTCAGCTCGCCGCCCACAATGACGCGGCGGCGAATCGAGTCGAGCCATACGGACTGCCCGTGCCGTCCCAACTCCAGCAGCGGGTTGCTCTCCACTCTACGCAGAGACAAACCCTCCGGTTCCTCTCTCCTCGCTTCCATGCCGGCCTCCTTCATGCTGCCTGTGCCCGGTACGCGCCGCCGCCCAGGGCGCGCAGGTGATGTTTCTCGATCGCGTTCACCTTCGCCAGGCGCCGCCGGTGCCGCGCCTCCCCCGAATACCGCGCCTCCAGGAACGTTCGCGCCAGCTCCCGCGCGACCGCCATCCCGATCACCCGCGCCCCCAGCACCAGCACGTTCATGTCGTCGTGCTCGACCCCCTGGTGGGCCGAGTAACTGTCGTGCGCCAGCCCGGCGCGCACCCCGGGCACCTTGTTGGCCGCCACCGACGCGCCGATGCCACTCCCGCAGATCAGCACCCCGCGCTCCGCCCGGCCCCCGGCCACTGCCGCTGCCAGTGCCTCCGCGAAGTCCGGGTAGTCATCCTGCGGATCGCACGCGTGCGCCCCAAGGTCGTACACCTCGTATCCCAGCTGCCGCAGGTACTCCGCCACCTGCTGTTTCATCTCCAGCCCCGCATGGTCCGCCGCTACCGCCACTGTCACCGCTCTCTCCTTCCGTCGCGCCAAGAGAACAATATCCAGCCCGGCGGGTTCAGTGTGTTAGGATGGAGTGACAACCTCGGGCTGACCGTGGCTTGCGTGCCCGTTCGCGCAAGACGAGCACACGTCACTCCTTCATCCCCGCCGCGATTCGTTCCAGGGCACCCCGCTTGCGCACTCGAATCCGCGGCCCGTCCACGTCAACGATCTTCTGTTCCCGCAGCCGCCGGAGCGTTCGGGAGAGCGTCTCGCTCACGGTGCCTAGCCGCGCCGCCAACGCCCGCTTGTTCGTCTCCAGCACCAACCACTCCCCCTCGCTGCGTACCGACAGATCGAGCAGGTACTTCGCCACCCGCGCGCTCACCTCGCGTAAGGCCAGCGCATCTACCAGCCCCGTAAACTGGCGCAGCAGGTGAGAGAGCGCGACGATCACATTCATGGCGAGTTGCGGGCTGTCCGCCAGCAGCGCCGCAAACGCCTCCGCCGGGAAGCGGATTGCCGTCACCCGGCTCATCGCCTGACAGTGGGCCGGGTACGGTCCTCCGGAGAGCGCCGCCGCCTCTCCCAACGATTCTCCCGCGTAAGCCACCCGCAGGATCTGCTCCCGCGCCTCCGGACTCACCTTGTAGATCTTCGCCTGCCCCCGCGTCAGCACCCAGAAGGCCTCCGCCTCCTGGCCCTCCTCCCAGATCACCTCGCCCGTGCGAAACTGGTGCTGTGACGCGATGCGCGCCAGCCGCACCAGATCGCCTTGCGGCAGATACGAGAACAACTGCCACCCCTGCAAGTCCGACACCGTCACTGCGCCCATCGCCTCCTCCGTTCCGCCTCATCTTACCGCGTTCCGCAGGGATATGACGAGAGACGCCAAACTCCTACACGCGAAGCGTACGGGCCTCGAGCCCCACCCTATCCCCGGAGGTATCCATGCCGGTCTTTGAGATGTCCCTGGAGGAACTCCGCACCTATCAAGGTCGGAATCCTCGCCCCGCAGACTTCGACGCCTACTGGGAGGCCGCGCTCGCGGAGATGAAGGCCCTCGATGCGAAGGTCGAGCTTGTCCCCCACGCCATGGCCGCGCCCTTCGCTGAGGCCTTCGACCTCTACTTCACCGGCGTCGGCGGCGCCCGTATCCACGCCAAGTATCTCCGCCCCGCAAAGGCCGCCGCGCCCCATCCCGCCCTCCTCCTGTTCCATGGCTATACCGGCAACAGCGGCGAGTGGTGCGACAAGCTCAACTACGTCGCCCAGGGCTACTCCGTGGCCGCGCTGGACTGCCGCGGCCAGGGTGGCAAGTCCGAGGACCCCGGTGGTACCCTCGGCAACACCTTCCACGGTCATATCATCCGCGGGTTGGACGACGCCCCCAACAAGCTCGCCTTCCGCCAGATCTTTCTCGACACCGCGCAGCTCGCCGGCATCGTCATGGGCTTCCCGGAAGTGGACCCGGCCCGCGTCGGCGCTACCGGCGGATCGCAGGGCGGCGCCCTCACCCTCGCCTGCGTTTCCCTCGAGCCCCGGGTGAAGAAGGCGGCGCCCGTCTATCCGTTCTTGTGCGATTACCTGCGCGTCTGGGAGATGGACCTCGCCGTCGGCGCCTATGAGGAGATCCGCACCTACTTCCGCACCTTCGATCCCCTTCACGAGCGCAAGGAGGAGATCTTCTCCAAGCTCGGCTACATAGACTGCCAGTACCTCGCCCCGCGCATCAAGGCCGAGGTGATGATGCAAGTCGGCCTCATGGACACCATCTGTCCGCCCTCCACCCAGTTCGCCGCCTTCAACAAGATCACGGTGAAGAAGCACCTGGTCATCTATCCCGACTTCGGCCACGAAGGCCTGCCCGGCAGCGCGGATCGCGTTTGGGAGTTCATGAGCGATCTGTAGGGACTTGCTCGCCTCTAGGCGGTTGGCTCGCATCGGTGACTGGCTCGGGCGTGCTGTGGGCCCGAGCCAGTCACCGCGGTCCTACCGCCTATCCCCTGCGCTCACAGACCGCCACTGTCTCCACGTGCCACGTGTGCGGGAACATGTCCACCGGTTGCAGCTTCATTGGTTGATACCCATGCTCCGCGAGCCCCTTCAGATCGCGCGCCAGCGTCGCCGGATGACAGGAGATGAGCACGATGCGCCGCGGCCGCAGCCGCGTCGCCGTGGTCGTGACGACGGGGCCGCACCCCCGGCGCGGAGGGTCGAGCACGATCACACTGCACCGGCCGCCCTCCCGGGCCATCTCCGGCAGCACCTTCTCCACCTTCCCGCGCTGCAGGTGCACGTTTCGCAAATGCCACGTCGTGACGTTCAGCCGTGCGTCGTCCAGGGCCGACTCCTCCGACTCGATCCCCAAGGCCGGCCCGCCGTGCCTTGCCAGCGGCAGCAGGAACGTCCCCACCCCGCAGTACGCGTCAATCACCGACTCCTGCCGCCCCAGCCCCGCCCACTCCACGACGAGGTCCACCAATCGCGCCGCCTGCGCCGGGTTCACCTGGAAGAACGAGTCCGCGGAGACGTGATACTCGTACTCGCCCAGCCGCTCCACCAGGCGCGACTTTCCCTTCACCACCTCCGCCGGCGAGCGGTGCGCCACCGTCCTTCCCCGCGCCCGCGCCACGAGCACGCCCACGACTTCGGGTATCTCCGCCATCAAGGCCTCTGCCACCAGCGGCACGAATCCCGGCCGCCCCTCGCAGATCAAGGTCACCAGGGCCTGCTGCTGGGCGAATGACACGAACGTCTCGACGCGGTAGAGTCGGGCCCGCTCCTCCGTGCTCTGTGCAACGCGGTTTGCCAGTCGGGTCACTGTCTCCTGGATCCGCTCGCTGATGGGATGCTGCACCAGGCAGCGATCGGCGGGCACGACCTCGTGCGTGTGATGGCGCAAGAAGCCGAGCGCCACCCGGCCGGAGGCGTCCACGTCGGCGTGGTACTCCGCCCGGCTGCGGTAGCGCCACGGGGCGTCCATCCCCCACGTCTCCCCGATCTCCACCTCCGGCAGGCCCCCGATCCGCGCCACCGCCTCGCGGACCATCGCCGTCTTGTGGCGAAGCTGTGCCGGGTAGGCGATGTACTCGAGCTGGCACCCGCCGCAGTCACGATAGCTCCCGCACGGCGGCGTCACACGGTCCGGCGACGGCGAGATGACCTCGGTCAGCTGCGCCCGGGCGAACCGGGCTGACACCTCCGTGACCTCCACGATCGCCTCATCCCCCGGACACCCCCACGTCACGAACACGGCCATGCCCTGGTAGCGCCCCACCGCCTCGCCTCCCACGGCGAGGGAGTCGAGGTGGAGCTGGATCCTATCGCCAACCTGTACAGGGGCGTCAGCCACGTTCATTCATTCTTCAGAGAGGGGTGAGGATGCATAGTACCACACGCCGCCTCCCCCTGCCAGTCGCTCCCGCGCCCATCCGCTTTTCCCTGGGCCCTGGTTCCTTCCCACGGCAGGGACGCACGAACGCTCCGCCGAAGAGACGCGCAGGACTCAGAGTATCTCAGGCGAGGAGAGAGCCGATGAAAAAGGGCTTGAATTACTGGTCGTTCCCCGGTGGACTCGATGGTACGAAGGATATCCACGAGGCCTTACAGGAGACGAAGGCGCTCGGATTCGAGGGGCTGGAGATCTGCCTCTCCCCCGGCGACGGGCAACTGGGCCTCGACATGAGCGACGCCGCCGTCGCCGACCTCCGCAAGGCCGTGGAGAAGGCCGGCCTGCAGGCCGCCTCCGTTACCACGGGCGCGCTGTGGGGCACGCCCCTCACGGCCACCGATCCCAAAGTGCGCGCGGCCGGCAAGCAGGCCGTCAAGCAGTGCCTCCGTGTCGCCAACGGCCTCGGCGCCACCGGTATCCTGGTCGTCCCCGGCGCGGTCGAGATCTTCTTCGACCCCGCCGCGGAGATCGTCCAATACGATGTCGCCGTGGACCGCGTCCGCGAGGCGATGAAAGAACTTGTCCCCGTCGCCGAGAAGAACAAGGTCGCGATCGGTATCGAGAACGTCTGGAACAAGCTTTTCCTCAGCCCCCTCGAGCTGCGCGACTTCATTGACTCCTTCGGCAGCCAGTACCTCGGCGCGTTCTTCGACGTCGGCAACATCGTCCTCACCGGCTTCCCCGAGCAGTGGATCCGAATTCTGGGCAAGCGCATCAACAAGGTCCACCTGAAGGACTACCGCCGCCCGGTCGGCACCATCGAAGGCTTCGTAGACCTGCTCGAAGGCAGCGTCAACTGGCCGGAGGTGATGAAGGCCCTGCGCGAGGTCGGCTACAACGACTTCCTCATCGCCGAGATGATCCCCGGCTACACCTTCGCCCCCGAGACCCGCCTGGCGAACACCAGCCTGGCGATGGACAAGATCATGAAGATGTAGGGGCGGACGGCCGTTCGCCTGCTTGCTTTCATAACGAGGGGCGACCAGACTGGTCGCCCCTCGGTCATCTCCCCGCCTCAACGTCCCGAGGCCGCGCTCCCTCCCTGTCCCCAAAACCGCCTAAAATCCCTGGATGCTTTCGGCCCCCTCGTGTGTCTAAGCCAGAGAGGGGGCGCCGGGGTGCGTCCCGAACTTGGAGCCATGGGGGTTAGCTGATGCCAAAGGGATGGCTGTTTGCACTGGGCGCGCTCGTGCTCTGCGCCGGTCGGCTTCCGGCGGCCGAGAGCGCCTCGGGGGTGGATCCCACGGCCGCGGACAAGCCCGCAAGTCCTGCGGCGGTATCGCCGGGCAAGCTGCCGGTCACCCGCGCGGAACTGGCCGTCACCATCGCCCGCGTCCTGGCGGGGAGCGATGCGAAGGTGCCGCCGGCGCGGCCCTGGCCCTCCTTTCGCGATGTCCCGGAGGCCCACTGGGCCTATCGCTACGTTGAGTATGTGAAGACCATGGGGGTCGTCTCCGGCTACCCGGACGGCAACTTCCAGCCGGATGCCATCGTGGACCGCGGACAGATCGCTGTCTGCCTTGGCCGCGTTCTGGTGGCGGCGCACGGCGATTCCGGGCTGGTCGGCTACCTGCCGCCTCTCCTCCCCACCTTCACCGACGTCGCGCCGGACCACTGGGCGTATCTGCACATCGAATACCTGGCCGACCCGGCCCGAAGGATCATCCAAGGGAATCCGGATGGGACCTACCATCCCGAACAGCCCTGCACCAGAGACGAGCTGGCCTCCCTCGTGGCCCGCGCCTTCCCCCCGACCAAACCGCCCGCAACTCACCCGGTCCCCGACAAGCCAAGCGCGGAGGACCATCCCAACACCACCGCGCCAGGAGCACCGGCCAGCTAGTCGCTCGGGCGTCGCCGCAACCTCCGACTCTCCCGCAGCCGTCGGTGAGTGGATTGTAGCGCGCCTTCTCCGCGTCCGTTGCCCCGCGCCCCTCCTCGTGCTATCATCCCCTATGCGGGCCGCTCGCATGCACCTCTGTCTCACGCCGACATCTGGCTTGCCAGGACTTCTAGCTGGCGCAACCATTGTTAGCGCAACGGAGTGGCCTTCACGGAAGGGAGAACGAGGGTGGGCCGTCACAGACGAAGGGGCGCCGCCTGGGTGCTGACGCTGATCGTGGGGTGCGCGTGCGCCGGCCGGGCGGCCGCCGCGCTCAGTGCTCGCGCCGGGCTCGCGGTGCAGATGAGCGACGTGGTCCTGCCCGCCGCGATGGTGTGGGACGAGTCGGCGCCCGCGGCGATGACTGTCACCAACGGCAGTTGCGAGACGTGGCACGAGAGCGCGGGCTACCACCTCTGGGCCGTGGACGGGGTGGATCGCTGGGGCCTGGTCACCGTCTCCTTGGGAGCGGAGGTGCCGCCCGATGTTAGCTGCGGCCTCAGCTTCGACGTAGTGGCGCCCCCTCTCACTACCCTCCGGTACGCCCTCCCCGTGGTGCCCGGCTCCACCCCGCCCTCGCCCGCGACGCTCCGGTGTGCGTGGGGGGTCGCGCGGGGGGAATACCTGCTGTGCGGTGACGTGGCTGCCTCCAACGTCACCATCAGCCGCTTCCCAGATATTCAACCAGGCTCTTCCGGGGCGTGGGCGCGGGCACAGATCGAGGAGTGCGCCGGCCGCGTGCCGCGGATCGTGGGCGGATATCCGGACGGCGGGTACTGGCCCGCGGTCGAGGTCACGCGAGATCAGATGGCCGTCTATATCCAGCGCTCCTGCCAACTCCCGACTGGGCCCTATGTCGGGCGGTTTCCCGACGTCGCTTCCACGGATTTCGGCGCGCCGGAGATCGAGGCCCTGGCGGAGGCCGGCATGGTCGGCGGCTATCCGGACGGCGGCTATCACCCGGCGGACCTCGTCACCCGGGACCAGATGGCCGTCTTCATCACCCGCGCGGAGGCCGGTGACGAGGCCGCCGTCCCGCCCGGTCCGCCCGTCGCCAGCTTCCCGGACGTGCCGAACACCGGCTACGGTCCCTCCAGCACCGACCCCTTCTGGGCCTACAAGCACATCGAGTACCTGGTGAGCCAGGGGGTCGTCGGCGGCTATCCTGACGGCCGCTATCATCCTGAGACCGTCGTCACCAGAGACCAGATGGCCGTCTTCGTCTACCGCGCCTTCCTCCAGCCCACGGACGTGCCCGTGGTGCTGGGTGGCCCGGCGATCACCGCGGTGGACCCCGTCACCGCCGGCTACTGGGGATGGTCTTCCCGGGCGACCGGCGCGGCCGCCGATCCTGGGAATGCCTACGTGGTCTTCGACGCCGTACGGCTTGGCCCAGGCCTCGCCGATGACGGATCGTGGGACGTTCAGCTCGAAGTGCGCTCCGCCGCGTCCCCGGACGCTCCCGCGGGCGGAGACTACACCACCCTCCTCTCCCTGTCGGCCGATGACCTTTCTGCGGCGCGCGCCGCGGCCGCCGCCGGCGGCGTGCCCTACCACGCGGTCGCCTGGCGCCTTCCGGCCGGCCTCACCCCTGGCGACTACGTGCTTGTGATCAGCGTCCAGGACGGGACCGGGACCATGCGCGAGCTGCCGCGGCGGGTGAGCTTCATGATCACGCCGTAGGGCATGTGCCAGTAGCCCGATAGGGATGGGGTACCGAAAAGTGCCGATTTCGGTGAAAAACGCGGAATCGGCAATTTCGCGGCGCGATTGGGCTAGAAGGTGGGTAGGTGGGGCTGGAAGGGCAGTTTTAGGATTGCCGATGGGGTTGCCGATGGCGGCAAGAGCGGCAATCTGGTCGGGATTCGGGAGTCGGGTTTCGGGGTTCGGGGGGGACACGGCCGGAGGCGAGAGTTGGCGAGAGTTGCCGAAGAACGCGTTTTCGTGATTTTCGGCAGACAAGCGAGCCGATTTCGGGCTGTGGGGCGTGTGGAGCGGTCTGTCGGGGAGAACCGGATCGGTCAACCATCGGCCGGCGTCGGCCACACTCGGCACTCGGGAGTCGCGCTTCGGTTCGCGCTGCGAC
>Ga0315282_10000348_pt1 | contig 93406 bp, 59 predicted proteins | sample YL17G07_20_MG_FD_203693 | JGI IMG/M metagenome (GOLD analysis project Ga0315282, IMG submission 203693) | Sediment microbial communities from Yellowstone Lake, YNP, Wyoming, USA - YL17G07_20 | ecosystem: Environmental > Aquatic > Freshwater > Lake > Sediment | place: USA: Wyoming | collected...
AGCACCTCGCGCACACTCGGCGGCAACAAGTAAGCTTGATCGGGACTGTAGGGAAGAAATCTCATCGCGGCCTCCTGACCGCATTATACAAAGGTGTCAAGCGGCAGTTATCACACAGACTCTGTAGGCCGACAAGATTGGTCTTGCATTCGAATTTAGCAAGGAGTAAGAAGAAGGTATGCAGACGGGAGGAGGTATGACTCCACCGGGCTTGCATTTGACGCGTGAATAATCACACCGCTCTTGCGGTGCGTACCGCTGGCAATCCTGGTACAGACTGCCGCGGCGTCAAAAGAGAGAAAGCGGGGAGTTCGTCGCCTGACGGGCTCCCCGTTTTCGTTTTTGGGGAGCGTCTAGAGGAAATCCGCCCTGTAACCAAAGTGGGGTCGCCGGCATCAAATGGGTGTTGTAACGACTAATTCGACGACGGCGCTGGGAGTCGGGAGTCAGGAGCCAAAGGCAGCTCCGAGTTTCGATTTTCTAATTTCCAGTTTCCAATTTCCAACGACCCGGCGCTGGGCATCACGCCGACGGCGCGCGAGGAGGCAGACATGATTCAGGTGATTAAATCCGGCGAACGGCATCACGAGAATTTCGGCTGGCTGGACACCAAATGGCATTTCAGCTTCGACACCTACCACGATCCGGCCAACACGCACTGGGGGGCGCTGCGCGTCTTCAACGACGACGTCATCGAGCCCGGGCAGGGCTTCGGCATGCATCCCCATCGCGATATGGAGATCGTCACCTACGTGCTCTCCGGCGCGCTCGAGCATCAAGACAGCATGGGCCATCGCGGCGTCGTCCATCCCGGCGAGGTGCAGGTGATGTCGGCGGGCACGGGCATCATGCATTCCGAGTACAATCATTCCAAGCGCGAGCCGGTGCACCTGCTGCAACTTTGGATCTTCCCGCGCACGCGCAACCTCACGCCGCGCTGGGAGCAGCGGCAGTTCAGTCCGGCGGAACGCGCCGGGAAGCTGCTGCCCGTGGTCTCGGACGGCGCGCTCGCGGGCACGCTGCACATCGATCAGGACGCGCAGATTTACGTTTCCTCGCTCCAGGCCGGCGAGGAGGTCACACACATGAGCCGCGCCGGCCGCAAAGCGTATCTATTCCTGATCGAGGGTGGCGTCACGCTCAATGGCACCACGCTCGCAAAGGGCGACCAGACGCGCATCGCGGATGAGACGGAGTTGAAGATCAAAGGCGCGAAGAACACGGAACTGATCCTGCTCGACCTGCCCGACGTACGTTGACGCGGCAGGCGGCGCAGACCGTCCAGAACAAGATTCTGCGCCAGCGGCCCTCAAGAGATGTTCTCGACCGGGCCGATACCGGGCGCGTGCCCAGACGCCCGCGCTATCCAGTAACGGGGCGGTTCGAAGTGGTTTTCTGCCGTAAAAGGTGCGCGAAACCTGCGCTTGCAGAGGTCCTTTCGAACGAAAAATGCATTCACCCCGGAGAAGTTGCAGCCGACTAGACAATATCCTTTTCGCCTGCCCAGAAGTTCCAGCGCTTTTAGACTAGCGCCAAAATAGTTGGACCCGTCCCACCGGAAACTCTCCTGATAGCAAATCGTGAATGCAAGAGGAGGGAACCATGTGGCGTTGTACTCGATGACGACCACGCGAGGGTTAACCGACCGGATCGCCTCCCAAATCCAGTAGTCGTTGCCATCAACATCGATGCTGAGCAGGTCGGGTGTGGAGCTTGGTCCCGAAGTTGCCAACAGGTGATCAACGTTGTCCCGCGTTACGAATTGGTTTTCGATGCAAAGCTGCCTCGTCTCCACCCACGAGGCGAGCCGGATTTGGGCCGTCGCCACATCCGTCTGGCTTGCTTCCACCCAGAGGCCACGCCATCCCGACAATAACAACATCAGAGTGTTGTTCTCCAGTCCCGGCCCAACCCCGATTTCAATGAACGTCCGGTTCTGGACTCCAATCCGGCGGAAGATCTCTGCAATAATCCCGTCCTCATCGCATTGGGAATATGCCTTCGACCCAAATCGTAGCAGCCGCTTCTTGTCAGCATAGCGCGGCGTCCCAATGGCCTGGTCCCAGTATTGCTGCTGTAAGATTGCATCCATTCTGGCTCCTTGCGCCGCGGGTTCGGCGGCCTCCGGCATCCTCACTGTGCTACCGAGGTCTCGTGATCGATGCAGCGTTTGTTTTCAATTGTAGATTTTAGACGCGGTGTCAAACAAGAGATTCCATGGGGCCGGATCAACCTCCCCCACGGTGACGCGCTCTCTCCAGTTCGGAATCGGTCCCGGTTGCTGACCGTCGTGGATTGCCATCTGGAACTCTGCACAGGGGAGTGTATTTATCAGGGCCCTCGCACTCCGGGATATGCGCCCGATCAGTCCTGCTTGGAGGTAGCGGAAAGCCACGGTGTGTTCTGCATGCGGAGGGGTTTTGGTTTTGGTCTCCCGCACACACCCACGGCACAAACATGGTGCCCTGGCGACCACCTTCGCCTCATGTTCGCCTGTCCTCCCGCCGATGGGTTGGTTGGTGGGAATGGTGACGCGCTGGACGGTCCAAAGCTTCCTGGTCGCGGTTGCGACCTTGGCCCTCACTGGGGTGGCGGGGGCGAGCGCGGCAACGCCAGCAGTGGTTGGCAATCGTCAATCGACAATCGTCAATCGTCATTTCTCCAGTCTCCAGTCCCCAGCCCCCAGCCCCAACCTTCGCTCCGGTTCCCCCCGGCCGGCGCTCCAACTCCTCGCCCAACCGGTGCTCGGGTACGCCACCTACCTGGGGGGTGCGGCTTTCGACATTGCCACCGGCGTGGCGGTGGATTCCACCGGCAGCGTGTACCTCACCGGCTACACCAATTCGCTCGATCTTCCCGCGTCGGGCGGGGGCCTCATTCAGCGCGGCGGGGGCACGTGCGGCTCGGGACTCGACACTTATCCCTGTTTTGACATCTTTGTCGCCCGGCTCGATCCGTCCGGCAGGAATCTAGTTTACCTCGCGATCTTGGGTGGGAGCGGCGACGATTTTGCAACCGGCCTCGCCCTCGACGCGGAGGGCAATGCCTATATCACCGGCTACACCAATTCCTCCGACTTCCCTGTCGCGAACGCGGCCCAGACTTTTCCCGGCGGCGGTGTGTGCGGCGGCGCGCCTTGCTTCGACGCGTTCGTGGCCAAGCTCGACTCGAGCGGCGCGAATCTGGTTTATGCCACCTACCTGGGCGGAAGCGCCGACGATTACGCGCAAGGAGTCGCCGTGGACGCGGCCGGGAAAGCCGTGGTCACGGGGTTCACCGCTTCGCCGGATTTCCCCGTGGCCGCAGCGTTGTTCGGTTGCCGAACCGGCGGCTACGATGCCTTCGTCAGCAAGCTCGATGCGAGCGGCGCGGCGCTCGAGTTCTCGACATTTCTCGGCGGCGCGGGAGATGACTTTGGCGCTGCCCTGGCTCTGGACGGTGCGGGGCAAATCTATCTCACCGGCTCCACGAACTCGGCGGACTTCCCGACGCTGGGCGGATTCCAGAACGCCTACGCGGCGGGCGTCTGCGGCGCGCTCTCGAGCACGGTGCCCTGCTTCGATGCCTTCGTTGCGAAGATGCCCGCCGATGGCGCGCGGCTGGAATTTTCCACCTTCCTCGGCGGCACGGAGGGCGACTACGGCTACGGCATCGCCGTGGACGCTGCGGGCAGCGCTTACGTCACCGGCCTCACGACATCGCAGGGTTTTCCGGTCACCTTCGGTGCCTTTCAGACCGCCGGCGGCGGCACGAGCACCGACGCGTTTGTGAGCAAGCTCGACCCTTCGGGCGCGGCGCTCGTCTATTCCACTTATCTCGGCGGCATCCTGGCGGAGAGCGGCGCGAGTGTGGTCGTGGACTCCTCCGGCCGCGCCTACGTCGCCGGGTCCACTTACGGCAGCGGTTTCCCGCTCGTCGATCCGATTCAGCCTGCGAGCGGCGGATTCTTCGATGCCTTCCTGGCCGTTCTCAATGACGCGGGAACACGGCTGGAGTTTTCCACATACCTGGGGGGAAGTGGTAACGAAAAGGCTCGCGGGCTGGCGCTCGATTCCCTGGGCAATGTGTACGTGGCCGGCGAAACCTTCTCGGAGGATTTTCCGGTGGCGCGCGCCTTTCAATCCGGCTACGCGGGCGGCGCCTTTGATGCTTTTCTGGTGAAAGTGGCGTTGGGCGATTCGCCCGTTCTGTATGTATCTCCTACCCACCTTGATTTTGGCGAGCAGCTTGTCGGGACAGTGAGCTCGCCGCAGGCCGTGACCCTTACCAACACCGGTACAACGGTGCTGGAGCTGAGCGGCGTGAGTGTGAGTGGCGAGTTCATCCAAAGCAACAACTGCGCCACGAGTTTGGACGTTAATGCCAGTTGCTCAATCCAGATCAGCTTCAGGCCGCAAACGACGGGTGAGCGGGCGGGCGGCTTGATAGTCACCAACAGTTCGCCGGAAGAGTCACGCACCGCCGCGCTGGCCGGCGCCGGCACGGATTTCTCGATCGGGGGGGCGCATCGGAAGGCCACGGTCGCGGCGGGCGAGACGGCGAGTTTCACGTTGAGCGCGACTCCGGCGGGCGGTTTTCATGAGACCGTCTCACTCGCCTGTAGCGGCGCGCCGAAAGCGGCAAGCTGTCTGGTTTCTCCTGCCTTGGTGTCGTTCGACGGGTCGAGCTCCGTGCCGGTCAGCGTAACCGTTTCCACGCGGAAGCGCGCTGCGGCATTGCCGCGTGGGACGCCCCCGGCCCCGCGCCGATTCCCTCTCTTGCTCTCGACCTGGCTCCTCGCGGCGATTCTGCTGGGCAAGAACTTGTGCCACCTTGCCGAACCACGCGGTGCCGCCAGGGCGCGCGCGTCGCTGGCGATGGCCAGCCTGGCGCTGCTGGTGTTTGTCTGGACGGCCTGTGGAGGCGGCGGAGGCGCACCATCCCCTTCTCCGCCGCCGGAAGGCACGCCGCCGGGGACTTACACGCTCACCCTCACGGGCAGCTACGACGGAGTCAGCCGCAGCGCCACGCTCCAGCTGACCGTCCGGTAGCCTCTCCCCGCCGCGCCTCACAAAGAAAGCGTTTTCAGCGTTTACTTTTGCATTTGACTATGGTAAAAATGCGCGCTTCGGTGACCCGCTATGCAGCCGCAATTTGTCGATTACTTGATCATCGCCATCTATTTCCTTTTTGTCCTGGGTATCGGCTTCGCTCTGCGCGGGCGGATGAAGACCAGTGAGGATTTCTTCCTCTCCGGGCGCTCGATTCCCGGCTGGATCACCGGTCTGGCGTTCATGTCCGCCAACCTCGGGGCCCTCGAGGTGATGGGCCACGCCGCCAACGCCGCCAAGTACGGCATGTACGTGAACCACTTTTACTGGCTGGCGGCCATGCCCGCCATGTGCTTTGTGGGCGTCTTCATGATGCCGTTCTATTACGGCAGCAAGGTGCGCAGCGTGCCGGAGTTCCTCAAGAAGCGTTACGACGAAAAGACGCGCACGCTCAACGCGCTTTCGTTCGCCGTCATGACGCTACTGGTTTCGGGCGTGGACCTCTACGCCATGGCGATCCTTTTCCAGCGGCTTCTCCACTGGCCGTTTTGGGCCAGCGTCGTGGCCTCCGCAACGGTGGTGGCGATCTACATCTACCTCGGTGGGCTCACCTCCTCGATTTATAACGAAGTGCTGCAGTTTTTCCTGATCGTTTTTGGGTTCCTGCCGCTTGCCATCCTGGGCCTGAAGGCGGTGGGGGGATGGGCAGGGCTCGAATCCAAGCTCGCCACGCTGCCCTATCCGGGCTACGGGCACACCTGGGCGAACATCTGGCATTCCGACATGAATCCCATGGGGGTGAACTGGTTCGGGACGATCTTCGGCCTGGGCTTCGTGCTCTCGTTCGGATACTGGTGCACGGACTTCCTGGTGGTGCAGCGCGGACTCGCAGCCAGGGACATGGCTTCGGCGCAGCGCACCCCGCTCATCGCGGCGGTGCCCAAGATGTTCTTCCCGCTGATGGTGATCCTGCCGGGTCTGGTAGCCATCTCGCTCGACCCCACCACCACCCAGTTGCTGGGTGGCCGCTATGACAACGCGTTACCGGCGATGCTGGGCAAGTTTTATCCCTCGGGGTTGCTGGGCATCGGCCTCACGGCGCTGCTGGCGAGTTTCATGTCCGGCATGGCGGGCAACGTCACGGCGTTCAACACGGTGTGGACCTTCGACATCTACCAAACCCACATCAACCCTGGAAAAGAGGACCGCCATTACCTGATGATGGGGAAACTGGCGACCGTCTTCGCGGTGGCGGTGGGCATCGGCACCGCCTTCATTGTCCTGAGGTTCAACAACCTCATGGATTATCTCCAGCTCCTTTTCGCGTTCTTCAACGCACCGCTCTTCGGCACGTTCTTGCTGGGAATGTTCTGGAAGCGTACCAGCGCACACTCAGGATTCTGGGGATTGCTGTGCGGCATCCTTGCCGCCGCCACGCATTACACGCTCTATCACTATCACTACATCCGCTATCCCAGTGACATGGCGGCCAACTTCTACCAGGCCATCTGGGCCTTTGCCGTCTGTTTTGTGGTCACGGTCGTGGTAACCTTCCTTACAGAGCCCCGGAAGGAGGAGGAACTGGTTGGTTTGGTATATTCGCTGACTCCCAGGCCGAAGACCTCACACCTTCCCTGGTATGAGCGGCCGGGAATCCTCGCGATTGGAATCCTGGCGCTCTGCGTAGTTTTGAATATCATCTTCTGGTAGCCACTATGGGACTCGACATTCGCTGGCCGATAGGAATCATCTTCACGCTCTACGGCGTGATTATGATGGCTTTCGGGGCCCTCACCGACCCGCGCATTTTCGCCGAGCGCTCGATGGGAGTGAACATCGACGTTTGGTGGGGGGGCGCTATGCTCGTCTTCGGCCTCTTCATGGGGGCTCTGGCCTTGCGGGCCTCGCGCGCTGACCGGGCATGACAGAACTCCGCTGGAATCCCACCGTTCGCGAATGGGTCTCCACCGCATCGCATCGACAGCACCGGCCGCAGATGCCTGCCCACTGGTGTCCCTTCTGCCCGGGGTCGGGCCGCGTTCCGGACGACTACGACGTTTTCATCTATCCCAACGATTTTGCGGCGTTTTCGATTCCCCCGCCGAAGCCAGCCATCCGGGGTGATGACTTCTATCGCGTTGGGCAGTCGCTGGGGAAGTGCGACGTTGTCCTCTACCACCCCGACCACACGACCTCGCTGCCGCAGCTCCCCATCGACCACCTCGTGAAGCTCGTCAGGCTCTGGCGCTCGCGCTTCAGCGAGCTGAAGGCGATGCCGGGGATTCGCTACGTGTTGATCTTTGAAAACAAGGGCGCAGTCATCGGCGTCACCATGCCCCACCCGCACGGGCAGATCTACGCGTTTCCGTTCATCCCGCCGCGCCTGGAGAAGGAAATCGCCGCCGCCCGAGCGCACCATCGCAAACACCGACGCTGCGTGTTTTGCGACATATTGAAGAAGGAAAGGAAGGACGGCCGGCGCATCATCGCGGAGAATGAAGCCTTCACGGCATTCATCCCGTTTTACGCGCGCTGGCCTTACGAGGTCCATATCTTCCCGCGACGGCATCTGGGGACGCTCGAACAGTTTCGCCCGGCAGAGGAGCGGGCGCTCGCGGAAATGCTGAAGTGGGTGACGCTTAAATACGACAACCTCTTCCACTTCTCTTTTCCTTATATGATGCTGCTCCACCAGGCGCCCACGCGCGGGCGGCACGACTTCTTCCATTTTCACATCGAGTTCTACCCGCCGCACCGCAGCAAGGAAAAGTTGAAGTACCTGGCGAGCGTCGAGACGGGTGGCGGGTGCTTCTTGAACGATTCTTTGGCAGAAGAGAAGGCCGCCGAATTGCGGCGGGTTCGTCCGCGACGACGGAGCGAAGTCGCGATGATTTAGCGCCGGTCTGCGGCCGGCGTCCTTGGGCATGGGAACTGTAGCCGCTCACAAAACGCGCCTACAGGAACGGACAACCCCGATGATTGAAGAAACCTTCAAGAAGGTGTTCGGTGCTTCGCCGGATGTGACCGTGCGCGCCCCCGGGCGCGTCAACCTGATTGGCGAGCACACCGACTACAACGATGGTTTTGTGCTGCCCGCGGCCATCGATCGCTTCATCGCATTCGCCGGCCGTCGTCGCGCCGACCGCACCGTGCGCGTCCATTCGACCGACTTCCAGGACTCCGCGGAATTCTCGCTCGATGACGTCCAGACAGATGCCGAACACCGCTGGAGCAATTACCTGCGCGGCGTCTCGAAGTTACTGGAAGCGGACGGTCACCGACTGAGCGGGGCAGAGATCGTTTTCGGCGGCAACGTGCCGCGCGAAGCGGGGCTGAGTTCGTCGGCGGCGGTGGAAGTGGGCGCCACTGCCTTCTGGCGGCAACTGATGGGCTTCCAGATCGATCCCGTTTACGTCGTCAAGCTTTCGCGCCGCGCGGAAAATGAGTTTGTCGGTGTGCCCTGCGGGATTATGGACCAGTTCATCTCTGCGCTTGGCCGCAAGGATCACGCGCTGTTTCTCGACTGCCGCGACCTGAACTACCGGCACGTGCCGCTGCGCGGAGACGTGAAGATCGTCGTCTGCAATTCCGGCGTGAAGCGCGCGCTGGCCCAGTCGGAATACGAAGTGCGCCTGAAGCAATGCCGGCAATCGGTAGCGCAGTTGCGCACCAAGGGCCTGGCCGTGAATTCACTGCGCGACGTCGAACCCGTGGACCTCGAGACGGGACGCGACGCGCTCTCTGAGATTCTGCTGCGTCGCACCCGCCACGTCGTGACGGAGAATCAGCGCACGCGCGAAGCCGTGCAGGTGCTCGAGGCGGGCGATGTCGAGCGCTTCGGGGAGCTGATGAACGCGTCGCACGTGAGCCTGCGTGACGATTACGAAGTCAGTTGCCGAGAACTGGACACCCTCGTCGAGCTCGCTTGGAGGCAACCCGGCACGGTCGGCGCGCGCATGACGGGGGCGGGCTTCGGCGGTTGCACAGTGAATCTGGTGCGCGCGGGCGCAGCGGAAGCCTTTGCCCGGGCGGTCACCCAGGGCTACCAGCAAGCCCTTGGGCTTAAGGCTGAGATCTACGTCTGCCAAGCCTCCAACGGGGCGCTCGCCGACTGACGAAGTCCCCGCGCCTGCCCTCCCGAAGGAGTAGAATGACACCCGCCATCATCCCAGGAGGATCTTATGCCCAATGAATCGAATCTCAATCGTCGTGAATTTCTGAAAACCGGCGCGAAGACCACCGCCGGCCTGGCGGCGCTTCAAAGCGTTAGCCTCTTCACCAACCCGGCGAGCGTCTTCGGGGCCAACGACCGCGTGCGTGTGGCTGTTTGCGGCGTGCACGGCCGCGGGATGGACCATGTGCATGGATACCTGCGCCTGAAGAATGTCGAACTCGCCGCCCTCTGTGACGTGGATGAGAACGTGCTCCGGCAGCGCCTGGCGGAAGTCGAAAAGACGGGCAAGGCGAAGCCCGCGGCATTCACCGACGTTCGCAAGCTGCTCGAGGACAAATCGATCGACGCGATCTCCATCGCCACCCCCAACCACTGGCACTCGCTGATGGGCATCTGGGCATGCCAGGCAGGCAAAGACGTTTACGTGGAAAAACCCTGCTCACACAATCTGTGGGAAGGGCGGCAATTCGTGCGCGCGGCGGAGAAGTACGGTCGCATCGTCCAGCACGGTACGCAGATCCGCTCCGCGCCAGCGGTCAAGGAAGCCGTGCAGAAGATGCGCGAGGGGTTGCTGGGTGAGGTCTATTTGGCGCGCGGTCTCTGCTTCAAATGGCGGAAGAGTATCGGGCACACGCCCGTGGAAGAGGTGCCGGCGGGCGTCCATTATGATCTCTGGACCGGCCCCGCACCCATGAAGCCGTTCACCAAGAACCGCTTCCACTACAATTGGCACTGGATCTGGGACACCGGCAACGGCGACCTCGGCAACCAGGGCTCGCATCAGATGGATGTGGCGCTCTGGGGATTGGGGCTGCAATTACCCAACAAGGCGTCGGCCGTGGGCGGACACTTCATGTTCGACGACGACCAGCAGACGCCGAACACGCTCAATTGCGCGTTTCAATACGACCTCGCGGACGGCAGGCGTCGCATGATTGAATTCGAAGTCCGCCACTGGATCACCAACCGCGAAGCGGAGATCGGCTCCGCCAGCTTCGGCAAACCTCAGGGACCGATCCCTACCACCGGCCTCGGCGGCCCGGCCCCGGGCGACCGCAACACCATCGGCAACATCTTTTATGGCTCCAAGGGGTACCTCGCAACCGGCGACGAGGACGTGTGCGCCTACCGCACCTGGATGGGAGAGGATCAGGAACCGGGGCCGCACGCCCAGGCGGCCGGCGACCACTACGCCAATTTCATCGATTGTGTCGTGAGCCGCAAGAAGGAGAATCTGAACGCGCCCATTGAAGCCGGGCACTACGCTTGCGCGCTGGTCCACCTGGTGAACGCTTCTTACCGCCTGGGACGCACCATCAACTTCGATCCCGCGACCGAGCAGGCTATCAACGACGAGGAGGCGAACCTCTTGCTGCGCGACGGGGACCGCGGCTATCGCGCGCCGTTCGTAGTTCCCGAGAAGGTCTGAGCGGGACCGTCACCACGCTGGCAACCTCCTCGCTGTTGACAGATCTTTGTAGTTCACATGTACTAGGACCGCATGGATTTAGGGCAATCGCGCGTTGGTGCGCCTTTGCTGGAACGTTGAAAGCTGGGGGGATTCAACACTGGCGTGAGGAGGGGGCGACTCATTTTAAGGCGGGGATATACCTTGTACTCTTTCTGGCGGAGCACGCACTGGACATAGCGAGAAGAAGCCACGGGTCATCAAAAGGCCAGGGGAGCTCCTGGAGGCCTTCCAGACAGGATGAGTTATTATCCGGCCTTTGAATACGAATGGCGTGGGTCCCCCGGCGCGACGGAAAGGCGCCGGGCCGTGGACCGCTGGCTGGCTCGGAGTGTCTACTTCTTCCTGATCGTTTTCGTCGTCGCCGCTCCCCATTCCATTGCGGTTACCCAGATTGCCTACAGCTTGGCCATGTTCTCATGGGTGGTTCGCTGCCTGCTTGGAGGAGCGTCGGTTCTGCCCCAGCGACTGGCTTGGCCGCTCATGGCGTTTCTGCTGTTGAGCACGGCTTCGACGGCTTTCTCGTTCTCGCCCGCTGAAAGTTGGGCCGAAATGAAGAAGGTCGCCCTGCTTTTGATCGCTGTCCTCTGGTTCCAGAACATAACATCCGCTCGCCAAGTGAAGTGGTTAAGTGGTCTCCTGATGGCGTCCTGTCTTCTGAACGTCGCTTATACAGGCTGGCAATACACGGTCGGGATTGGAGTCAAGCTGGGCAGCATCAACCCGGCTTTAGGCTTGGCACGCCGAGGCCTGCAGGGAGGCGACTCCATATCCCTCGTGGGCAGCCATCGAGTACGAGAACCGGAACAGCTCCTGCGAGTGCTTGCCGACCCAAGTCTCCAGCCAACCGTCAGGCTGACCGTGTTGCGCGGTGCGCCACGAGAGCAAATCCGCCTCGACGTGGACCGTGCGGCAATCTCGGAGATGCGCGCCAGCATTGCCAGCGGTCAGCTGTCACTGAGCCGCGGCCATCCGCTTAGAGCCCAGGGTTTTTACGACCATTTCATGACCTATGCCGATGTTCTCGTCCAGATAGCCTTGTTGGCTTTCGGCATGTTCGTGACTTGCCCGCGGGGAGACGTGAATCGGAAACTCCTTTTGGGATTAATCGTCTTGGCCGTGACGTCGGCTCTCTGGTTGACATTGACGCGTACGGTTATGGTTTCCTTCCTGATCGGTTGTCTGCTCGTCGTCTTCCTTGCCTCTCGCGGGCTGGCCCGTGTGGCGATGGTGGGCTTCGCCGTGCTGGCACTGGCCGTGGGCGGAATTCTTCTCCAGAGGAACCGCGGCTTGGGCTGGCTGAACCTGCAGAGCCCCGAGGCGGAATACCGTCTACTCATGTGGAGGGATGGTCTACGGCTCATTCATCAATACCCATGGTTGGGCATCGGGATGGGAAGTCTGAAGGATCATTGGCAAGAGTGGGGGATCGAGGCCTACCAGAAGTTCCCGCTTCGAAGCCACTTCCATTCTTCGCCCATGCAGATCGCCGTGGAACGAGGCCTACTGACCTTGGCAGCCTGGCTTTGGTTCCTCGTCAGTTATTTCCGCATTCTCCGAAAGCTCCTGCGAATGACCGCGGAGGCTGACTGGCACGTCCGCGCCCTCGTCCTTGGCCTTGGCAGTGCCGCCTGCGCTTTCTTGCTCGCGTCGCTTACGGACTACAATTGGGGCGATTCAGAAGCAGTCATGATTTTCTGGATGTTCGTCGGCTGGGTGCTTGCCTTGGAGCGTTCTATCGATCGAGGCAAGGGCGGCGACGAAATGGCGCCCTCCGAGGGATGCCATCAGTAGTTCTTTGTCTTGTCCTGGAATGACTCCACCCGGAGTGGGGTCTTAGGGTGAAGGCGGGGAAGAACGGGGCTTAGAGTCTGGTGCATAAGGTTTTCGTATTGCGCAGCGATTCGCTCCCAACCATAAATGGTTTCCACACGCTTCTGGGACTGCACTCCCAGGGTGGTCCGCAATTCTGTATCCTGGAGCGTGTAACGCATCTTCTTGGCTAAGTCTTCGACCTCCAGCTCAAACGGGATGCCGCATTCTCCAACTACCTCACGGTTCTCCGGCGTGTTGCAGTAGAGCACGGCGTTCTGGGCAGCCATCGCCTCGATGAGGCCTGGGTGGGTTCCCCCGATCTCGGACGCACACACATAGAGCGCGGCATTTTTCTGCAGTTGCCAATAGCGCTCCCCATAGACAGGCCCGGTAAAGATGACTCGCGGGTCGGCGATCGATTTGAGATGTCCTACGTAAGGCTCATTGTAGGGATTCCCGCCGACAATGACTAGGGGCCAATCCGTCTCAATCTTGCCAAACGCGCGGATGACCATTTCCGGGTTATTCTCCGGCTCCAATCGGCTGACATAGAGAAGAAACTGTTTCGGAGCGAGGGGAAACCCGTCGAGCCTGGTAATCCCGGGTGGGGCCTCGGCGCCGTAGGCGATCATCTCCGAGCGCCTCCTGTACTTTTTCCAGAAATAGTTCTTGATGGTCTCCGCGTCCGTCACAAGCTTGGTCGGCGTTACCACAGAAAGGACCTCGCACGCCAGCAGGTAGAGGCGGCCCAACCAGTTCCACTTCTTTCTTTTCCGATCGAGTCCATCGACGTTGAGGATCACCGGCGTTCCAAACACTCGAGGAATCCAAGCGAAGGGGCTATTGGCCACGTTGCAGAGCAACACAACCTCAGCGTCGGTGAAAAGGACGTGGAGGATTGACAGGAATGTATGGGAAAGAGTGTCGAGGTACTTGGTGTGGACGGACGGAAGGACAATGCGACGGACGCGCGAGTCAAAAGTGTCTTTAGAACTGGTGAATGACCGCCGACAATAGACCGCAACCTCATGCCCACGGTCAGCTAACCGGCTGGAGATCTTGTCCGCAAACGTCTCGAACCCCCCGTACCGAGCAGGAACCCCTCGCGTCCCAATGATGGCGATTCTCATGGGCTTCTCCGAAGCTGGCAATGCAACACGAAGGCCGTTTCGAGGGACTGGGAGTCCAGTATACTGTCTAATGAATGTCAATACCACCGTCACCTGTTAACCGTGTCATTGTCAGGGCGACAGTTCGCCGCCCGTCGGGCCGGAAGCGGTTCGTCATTCCAATTTTCGCACGTTCAATATTAACCTCGCTGCCTCATGAATCGAGGGAGAATCCAATCCTAGGCGGAAGAGTGTGGGGAGCAGTTCATGGGTAGGTCACAGTTGTACTCATTCATAGGCACTGCTCCGCTCAAGGCGTTCATGATCATTTATACCCATTCTCTGCAGGGGGCTACAATTATCCAGAGAATTCCCTCCTAGGTCAACAAATTCTGAAGAACGGCGATTGTGGCCATCACCCGCGACCTCCTCCCCACGACCTGCTGCACACTCATGGCAGACCGCCCCTCTGCAAGATCTCGGCGCTGACTACTTCGACAGGCTCAACGCCGAAGGCCTGAAACGTTCCTTGACCAGGCGGCTAGAGCGAACGGATGGAACAGGTAGCCCTCACCCCTGTCCCGGCAACAGCGTGACAGCGAGCACGGCGTGCTGATCGATTGCAGCAACTGCGAAAGCTGTTGAAAAGCCGAGAATCACAACGTGCATCGCAAAGGCTGTGACCAGTCCCAGGTTCAGGAAGAGCAACCCCGTGATGACATTAATCGTCCGACTCACCACGAGGACGGAAAGTCCGGAGACGGCGGTGTCCAATGGGTGCCGTCGAATCAGATACATAAAGCTGAGTTCGTCCCTCCGAGTGGGAAGGAGGTGTTTCCGGGGGTTCGCGACCTGCGACCGTATCGTGTTTGGCGTCATCAGTCACGTGAACCGCTTCGGGGAGGGAAAGCCCCTCAAGGCGGCTGCAAAAAGTGTATGACGTCCCTGCCTCGGAGTATTTTCATTTGCTTTGCATCAGTCAGAATGATAGGGTACCGCTTGGTATTTGTTGCTTAAGTTCTTGGTTCCGCTTGACCCGAAGGGGCCTTCAAGCTGAGGGGGAGTGATGAAGAAATACGAACTAGGCGGACTCGTTCTGATTATCATTCTGGCCTGTCCTAGCGTTGCCTCGGCCTACGTGGACCCGGTGGCAGGGAGCATTCTTCTCCAGTTTCTCGTTGGGGGCGTTGCGGGCCTATATTGCTTCCTCAAGCTGGTTAAGGGAAGAGTCTTGCGGAGGTTCGGGATCGGTAAAGGGGACGATAAGAACTAGGGTTCGTTGGATGCCGGCACTCTCCCTCCCTTGACAGCCGCTAGGCTTCTCCAATTGAAGACAATTACAGACAGGATTCCCTTTTGATATCAGGTATCAAAGGTGAGGTTTCGGCAAGTCATGACATGTGCTGGGAGAGCGGCTCCTTCCGGGACCCGGCCGGACGAATTTTCGTCTTTGAGGGACGAATCCTCCGCGCCATTAGAACGAGCTTCGCACCAATCTGGAACGAATTTTCGTCATCCCCGCTCTATCAGGAGTTGCAGCAGGAGGGACTGTTGATCCGATCCGCGCCGCCTGCGGATATCCTGCGACTGCCCGCATTCATTACCGAAGGTTCCTGTGCAGTGATCGAGCATGAGCGCATACCCTTCGTGTCCTACCCGTACGAGTGGCCGTTCGGGATGCTCAAGGACGCGGCACTCCTGCATCTGGATATCCTCGATAGGGCTCTGAAGCACGATTTTATTGCCAAGGATGCATCTGCCTACAATGTCCAATTCCGGGGATCGAAGCCTGTGTTCGTGGACGTTTTGTCGTTCGCTCACCTTCCGCCTGGAGAACCGTGGCTTGGCTATCACCAGTTCTGCGGGATGTTCCTCTACCCCTTAATGCTCCAGGCGTACAAGCAAATCCCGTTTCAAAGCTGGTTGCGCAGTGAATTGGAAGGCCTGGACCCTGTCCCATTCTCCCGGCTCATGGGAGTGAGGGACTTGCTTCGCCCTGGGGTCTTGACGCACGTCCGTCTGCAGGCGTGGATGCAAGAACGCCTTGCCGCCACGCGTCAAAGCGTGCGACAGAAGATCAAGACCACTGGGCTTTCCAAAGCTGCGATTTCGAACAACATCCGAGGCCTGCGGCGCCTGCTTCTCAAGCTCCATCTGAGGGGCAGCTCGGCTTGGGTAGATTACGTGCGGACGCGGACCTACAGCGACCCTGCGCTGAAGCAGAAAGAGGGATTCGTCCGCCAGGCGCTCGGAAGCCAACGGTGGGGGCTGGTATGGGATCTTGGCTGCAACACCGGGGATTTCAGCCGCTTGGCCGGTGACTATGCAGATTTCGTCGTGGCGCTGGATGCCGATCCTCTCTGCGTGGAATGGCTATACCAAGGCCTCAAGCAAGAGGGCCGGCGGAATATACTCCCGCTGGTGATGAACCTCGCCAATCTTTCTCCAGACCAGGGGTGGGCTGGTCGCGAGCGCCAATCCCTGCTCGCTCGGGGGCGACCCGATATGGTGCTCTGCTTGGCCCTGGTCCACCACATGGCAATTAGCTGCAACGTTCCCATCCGCGCCTTCTTGGCTTGGCTGGCTGAACTCGGAACCTCCGTGATCATCGAGTTTGTGAGCAAGGAGGATCCCATGGTGCAGCAACTCTTGCTGAACAAGGACGACACGTACGGTGATTACAATCGGCCTTACTTCGAGCATTCTCTCAACCAGCTCTTTGACGTGAAAGATACCGTTGCCATCGCGGGTGGGAGTCGTTTCCTCTACTTCGCGACCGCGCGCGGGAGACCCTAGGCGTACAAACGTCGCCCTGCCCGCTGGAGTGATTGTTTTCAATATGCTTGATCGCCTAAAACCGACGCGAGAATTTCTCACCGATGTTCTGCATCTCCTCGTTCTGTGGTCGTTCGCGGCTGCACAGCCTCTGTTCGACCTGCTGGGAAGGAACCCGGAGTTCTTCGTGGCACGCCGGTCGCGACCGGTTACCATCCTGCTTCTCACCTTGGGTCTTTCCTTTTTCGCGCCTCTGCTTCTCGCGTTCCTCGAATGGTTGGCCAGCCTGGTCGGCCGCAGGGTTCAAAAGACGATTCACGCGCTGATGGTCACAGCCCTTGCGGCCCTTGTCGCGATGCCCGTGTTGAAAAGAGTGGGGGACGCTCACCCTGGGATACTCATCGCCGGAGCCGTCCTTCTGGGTTTGTTCGTAGGAGTGGGCTGTGTGCGTCTGCCTTTTGTGCGATTGTTTCTTACCGTCCTTTCACCTGCGATTGTCTTCTTCCCGCTCCTCTTCCTGTTGTACTCTCCGGTGCGAAGGATTGTCTTCCCGCAGCCCGACACAACCGACCGCGGATTGGAAGTCAAAGCGACCGCACCGGTTGTCATGGTGGTGTTTGACGAGTTTACCTCGGTGTCGCTGATGGACGAGCATCACGACATCGACCCGCTCCGCTACCCTAATCTCGCAGCCTTCGCCAAAGAATCCACATGGTTTCGGAACGCCACTACTGTTAACCCCGCAACCGCGAAGGCCCTAATTGCCATCCTGACAGGTCTACGCCCTGACCCACATTCCCTGCCCACGGCTCAAGACTATCCGAGAAACCTTTTTACACTTCTGCAAAGCTCCTACGGGATGGGCGTGGTCGAACCGATTACGCACTTGTGCCCGGACACCGTGTGCCGGGAAACTGCCCCCCTGCCGCCGGTCACGGTTAGCTTGCGGTCGATGTTCCTGGACTTATCCGCTATCTATCTTCACGTGGTTCTACCCACCGCTCTTACGCGCAGCCTCCCAGTCGTAACGCAGTCCTGGGGTGATTTTTGGGACCAGGGGAAAGGGCACGGCGCCGCCAAAAACCGAGACGCAGCGGTGCGTGGGTGGGCCGACCCCAAGATGCAATTCGAAGAATTCTTGAAATCTATCGCCGGAACGAAAGGGCCGAAGTTGTATTTCCTTCATGTCGCCTTACCTCATGTTCCATGGCAGTTCCTTCCGTCGGGCAAACAGTATACCGACCCGCGGTTGGAACTCCCGGGCCTGGATTTCGGGAAAGAGCAATGGGGGAAAGACAATTGGCTGGTGGTCCAGGGTTATCAGCGATATCTGTTGCAGGTGGGTTTCGCCGATAAACTGCTGGGCGAGCTCGTCGCCCGTCTCAAAGCACTCGGCCTTTACGATGATTCTCTGGTTCTGATCACTGCCGACCACGGGGTCAGTTTCCGGGCAGGAAGGAAGCGGAGGAAAGTCGAGTGGCAAAACTACCAGGACATCATGCCTATCCCGCTGTTCGTGAAGGGGCCCGGCCAGCGGGGAGGAAGAATCGATGACCGAAATGTCGAGAGCATCGACATCCTTCCCACAATTGCGGACATCTTGGGAATTAAACTTCCATGGCCAATCGACGGGACTTCGGCCTGGAATCCATCTCTACCCGAACGGCGGGAGAAGCTCATTTCTAATCCGGAGTCGCCCGAAGAGGTGTTCAAGTTTGACGCGGGGTTTCCTGCTAAGTATTCCGCCTTGGAAGAGAAGCTGGCACTGTTCGGATCGGGAACGCGGCCGGATGGCCTGTTCAAGATCGGCCCTTTTCGAGATCTCATCGGGAAACCGATCACCGAGGTCGATCTGGCAGGTGAGACAGCGGTTGAGGTTGACCTAGATCAACCTTCGTCACTGTTCAAGGGTTTCACTCCAGGCTCAGACTTTGTGCCGGCGCTGATCTCAGGAGAGGTACGTGAACGCGGCAGTGTCTCGCCACCGCGGCTCCATTTGGCCATAGTAGTCAATGGGATTATTCAAGCAGTCACCCGGACGTTCGATGAGAAAAAATTCGGCCCAACCCCTGCCCTTTCGCGAACACTCGGCGTGGCCGGGTTTGACGCCATGGTGCCAGAGACGGCCTTCCAGGCAGGCGACAATGAGGTACAAGTCCTCGTGGTCTCGCGAGGAGTGGATGGGAGAACGCGGCTGGCCTACACGGAAACAAGGTCCCCCGCCACCTATTCTCTCCTGCAGCCGGGGAATCCTCAAAGAATCGTATCCTCAAGGGGGGCCTCTTACCCGGTAGATCCCAGGGCTGTTGCAGGGTCCTTTCTGATACAGGAGTCCGGGAATGCATACCTGATTGCCGGTTGGGCTGCCGACCTAAACCACTCGGAACCTGCCGAAACCATCATTGTTTTTTCGGGTGGCAGATGCGTATATGCTGCCCCCCTCACCTTCCCGCGATCCGATGTTGCAAAATATTTCAAGAAACCATCTCTGCGGGATTCGGGCTTCAAGTTCGCATTGCCAAGTTATCTCTTCAGAGGGAGCGGCAATTCCGACATAAGCATCTTTGCTCTGTCGAAGAGGGGCATGGCGTCTCGAATAGTAAACCCGGACGTCCCTCCCGGGAGAGCAAAATCGAGAACCTGACTCCCCCAGGCCGATGCCCGGTTTCCATTGCTCTTTTTGTGAGCCGAGCTGTACGAATGGCTGCGTGGCCGCATCAAGACTTGCTCTGTACGCTGGGCTTGTACCTCGCCGCGGCGGCACGTCGCTCTGCATCCCCCTAAAACTGGCCGCACGACATTGATATGATCAGAGTCTGCTCAAGGGAAGCGGAGATGGGCCATCAGCCTCCTGCGCAGGTTACGGCCGAACAGCAATTTGCGGGCAAGCTTGTTCACAGGAATCCAGCGATAGAGCCATTCCAGCTCGGTTTTCTGCGCTGCACACTGCCCCTCCAGCTCTGCACACTGCCCCTCCAACTCTGCGCGCTGCCCCTCCAACTCTGCAATCCGTTCCTCCTGCTGCCCGATCACTGCCGCATGGGCGGCAAGATTTCGCGCGTGCTCGCGTTCGTTCTCCTCTCGCTGACGCAAAAGCGCTTCCTGCTCTTTCTTCAGGGCCGTTATTTCCTCGGCGTTTCGGACAAGCGCACGTTCTTGATATTGTACGGTCTCCTGTAATTGCCTCGTCTCGGTTTCGTTGGACCAGAAATCGACACCCAAGACGCTCGCTGCTGCCGTCCTTGCCATCACCTCATATTTGTATTGAGGTTTTTTGAGGAGTCCGAGCGCCAGATCATCAATGCAGGAAATCGGCACGAGCAATGGATACCGGGTTGGATCCAAGTGACCTTGAATCACACCGAGCCGTTCCTGTGGAATAAGAACCAGACTCGTCTCGCGTGCATCCCCCAAGAAAGTGTTTTCGTTCTTCCGAAAGTTGTGTGGATTGTAAGCCTGAACGTTCAACAGGTACGTGGCATATCCCTGGTTCTTCAAAAGCTCTACGATCGGCCACCCGGCCTCTAGCGAGTTACATTCCGCAAACACGATCGGACGCGCCGTACGAAGGGTTTGCTGAGCTCCTTTCAAAATTTTGGTTTCCATGCCCTCAGCGTCGATCTTGATTAGGTCACATCCTTGGATTGGAAGTTGGTCAATTGTCATTACATCGACGGCGCGACGCGCGACCGGACTACTGGCGGCAGGGCTGGATTGCAAGAGTGCTGTTCCTCCGAAGTTTCCGGCGTTACAGACGTCGAAATCTGATATCTCCAGCTGGCCAGGTTGGTCCGACAGGGCAATGTTAAGAGCAGTTACGTTCACTAACCCATTTTGTTCGATATTCCGCCTGAGGACTTCGAAAAAAGTGGGCTGCGGTTCAAACGCGTACACCTTTCCGCCTTCGCTGAGTTTTTGAGCAAACGCAAGAGTATGCGTTCCGATGAATCCACCGACGTCGAGAACTGTATCGCTGGGGCCGATCAAGTGGCGGAGAAACTCAATTTCCGCTTGGGCCCATTCTCCATACTCTCTGAGCAATCGAGATATGTTGGTGTCGTTCTTAAAGAACGACACCAGCCCGTACCGGCAAGGTCTCGTCTCGATTGCGTCTTCGAGTATGGCCATGGTATGGTCAGCGCCGTGTTGTTGAGGTCAATTTCGCGTCAGCGTGGAGGAGTCTGTTGCGCTACATTTGGTCGCATATCGCTTTACCCGGGCGACTGCGGAGCCGCATTGCAGCAACTCATCCGCTGACCCGGCACGCAAAATCACCCGATTTCGCGGCTAAATCTTAGCACACTCCTTAAATGCGGGCCCATCCTTAGACAGGTTAAAGAACATGTCCATGTGTGCCAAGTCGCTGCCAGCCATGTGCAGAAAATGTCAAGCTCCGCAGCCCGACATGGTACGATGGCTCATTCGAAGTGACCCGGGCAGCCGCTCGGGGATAAGAACCTAAACAGGCGGGACGCTGCGATGGAATTCCCTCTGTGTTCGATCTTGGTCGTCAACTACAACGGGAAGAAACATCTGGATCGTTGTTTATGCTCGTTCGAACAGTTGGATTATCCCGCAGACCGGGTCGAGATTCTACTCGTGGATAACGGCTCCACTGATAACTCGGAAATAGAGGCCGCAGACAGTCATCCCCGTGTACGTCTGATCCGGAATCCTGCGAATGGCTTCGCCGCCGCGCTGAACCTGGGGACTTCTCAGGCAAAAGGAAGCTATGTTGCGTTTGCCAACAATGACGTGTTTGCGGATCCTACCTGGCTATCGGCGCTGGTCAGAACCCTCGAGCAGGACAGGCGTGCCGGATGCGCCGGGGGGAAAATCTTATTCGAAAAAGGACGGATTAACAGCGTCGGACACAGGGCCTTGCCTGATTTTTATTGGGAGGACGAAGGCTACGATCAAGTGGACAGCGGACAGTACGACTTCCAACGAGAGGTTGAGGGCCTTTGTTGGGCTCTGGCCCTGTTCCGAAAGGCCTGCTTGGAGGACGTGGGGCCCATCGACGAGGACTACGTCCTTTACTATGAGGATGTCGATACCTCCCTGCGATGTCGCCAACGCGGGTGGAAAATCCTCTTCAACCCTGAAGCGAGGGCTCGACATGTCTTTCACGGCTCAACGGGAGGCTCCCAACTCACCGAGTATTTCTGTGATCGAGGGAGACTCATCTTTGTGGCCAAGCACCACCCAGAAAAGCTGGCCGCTGCCGTACACACGACTCGTTTCCTGAAGAGAGAAGACTCGGAGTCGCTCTACAACATGCTACCCGTGATTGTGAAGAAGTTGATCGAAGGTCATCCTCCGGAGGTCGTCGAGCAAGTGTTGGAACAGCTCTGTGACGTCTTAATTCCCATCTTCGGCGCCTTGGCCGTCGATCACCTGATGGCGAGAATGCAAGTTGTTCTGGGGCATCGGAAGATGTCCATAGGCTTCTACGATCAGGCGCTTCATGTCATTGGAGGTGGACAGAAATATGGCTGCGCGATGGCTGCCGCCCTGCAACGCAGGTTTGATGTCACGTTGTTGGCAAACCGCCCGGTCGGGCTCGAGGAACTGCAAGAGTGGTATGGGTTACAGCTCTCTGGTTGCCGGCTAAGAGTTACTCCATTGCCTTTCTTTGACAAATATGGTTCGTGGATCGATTCGGCTGTCGTCACCGACGACGTGCCTAACCCTTTCCAGACGATGGCGGCTGAGTCGAAGAGCTTCGACATCTTCGTAATCGTCAATATGCTGCCAATGGTCCGCCCCTTGTCCTCTTTCTCGATCTTTATCTGCCATTTCCCGGATACTCCTCGGAGATGCTACTTTGCAGCGCACGAATACTCCGCCCTGCTCGTGAGCTCACAGTACGCAGCCCACTGGGTCAAACGTCTCTGGGGCCTTGATCCCGACATTCTAGTTTACCCTCCTGTGGAGATGGAGGCTCCACACCTAGAGAAGGAGAATCTCATTCTCTCTGCGGCGCGCTTTGAGCCGGGTGGCAGCAAGAAACAGCGGGAATTGATCCAGGCCTTTGAAATGCTACAAACTTCCCAACCCGATCTACTGCGAGACTGGCGGCTGCTGTTGGTGGGGGGCAGCCTGCCGCAGAATCCTTACCTCGAGGCGGTGGAGCGCATGGCGCGAGAAAGCACGGCGCCGGTCGAAGTCCGAGCCAATGTTCCGCTCACCGAGCTGCAGGGTCTCTACGCCAAAGCGAAGATCTTCTGGCACGCCTGCGGCCTCGGTGAGAAAGATCCCCGCCTCATTGAACATTTTGGGATGACGACGGTAGAGGCCATGCAAAACCGTTGTGTGCCTGTCGTCATCGATGGAGGCGGCCAACGGGAGATCGTCGAGCACGGCCGATCCGGTTATCGCTTCAACTCCATCAGCGATCTCTGCGACTATACGCTGAAGCTGATTGCGGCTCCAGAATTGATGGAAAGACTCATGGAAGCTGCGTACCAGAGAGGCCAGGCATTTACTCAGAAGCGTTTCGAGGAGACCGTGGACCGTCTCTTTCGAGCTCTGGAGGAAGAATACCGCAGAATTCCTATACCGGATCCCGGCGAGATTCTACGCGGTGTCCCGCGAGCGAATCTCTTCTGTAGCCCCGCGTCGCGGCGGGACTCAGCCCGCCTCCAACAGATAGCGTGCCAGCGAACTTGAGAGGAGCCGGTGTAAGTGGAATGGCTGCTTCGGCGGGATCGTGTTGAGGGAGCTCACGCCAGCGTTCCATCGCCGACTTCAGTTAGGAGGCCCGAGAATACCGCCGATGCCCCCGAGGTCTACCACCAGTTTCGCACCAACTCGTCCACGCCTACTTCTCTTCCATCTCTGACCTGCCGGGATCGGGGACGATCAGGTCCGGTCTGGACTGGATTTGTCGGCGCAAGCCAGCCACTTCGGCTGTGAGGATGTCGATCTTCTTCTCGATGTTTGCCAGTCGGGTTTGGTCGCGGCCGAGGATCTCGACAGTTTCGGCGAGAAACCGAATCGTGGCGGCTTGAAACTCAACAATGGACCGAGTGTACCACGTCAAAACGCGCCGCAAGGACTTCTTAAAAACCTGAATCAGACTGTTGATCGGCCCTGGATGGCGAGGATTAACCACGCCAACCTGGCGGTGGGCAATCTGCATAGAAGCTAAGAGCCCCTGGAGAGGCCCAATGCTCCTCGGTGGAGAATCTGAGGACTGAGGGGCTCGATCTCCGGTATGAAAGTCAGCCTCTACTTTGGTCTGCAGCCGAGCCCTGATCCTTTTCAAAACGTCGGCCATATCCGAGTTCCCGTCTTTCATCATGGAGTTTCCTCGCGATCGGGGTCACGAACGTCACAAACAGCATGCGCCGTCCGACAAGCAGGGTTTCCTTTGTCTCCCAGCCGTGCCGACCGACTCCAAGGATTACCCACTCGCAGGCGCGCCTTCCTGAGATAGGTGAGGCGCTTCCTGGTGTCCCTCCTGGGACTCGATATATTTCGCCAGGACTTCTTCGGCTGGCCCGTCGGCCACGATCGTTCCGCCGTCCAAGAAGATCGCGCGCGGGCAAAGCTGCCGGATTGTGGCCGCGGTGTGTGAGACAAGCACGATGGTTTTGCCTCGTTGCCGAAACTCTTCAATCCGTGCCATGCATTTCTGCTGAAATTCGGCGTCTCCGACTGCCAGGATCTCGTCAATCAGCAGAATATCCGGATCGACCTCCGTGGCAACGGCGAACCCCAAGCGCATGTACATTCCGGAGGAGTACTGTTTGACAGGCGAATCAATAAAGTCGCCCAACGCGGCAAAGCCAATAATCCGATCTTCACTGGCCATTATTTCTCGTCGAGACAGTCCCAGCAGAAGCCCGTTCAAGACGATGTTTTCACGACCCGTTAAATCACCGTGAAACCCCGCCGCGAGTTCGATCAAGGGGGCCACCCTCCCCGAAACGACTACGCGCCCTGAAGTGGGCCGATAGACCCCTGCAATGATTTTCAGTGTCGTGCTCTTGCCGGAACCGTTGCGACCGACGATCCCCACAGCCTCGCCGTCTCTGATGGTGAAGTTGATTCCCTTGAGGGCGTCGAAGTCATAGACCCGCGAGTTGCGACTGAACAGTCGAGTAAAGACCTCGCGGAGCGTGTCCGGGCGCTCTCGAATCACGCGGAACCGCTGGACCACGTTGTCAAACCGGATCTTAGCGAGGTCCACGCCATCAACTCCTAGACGTAATAAACGAACGAGTCCTCATAGCGGTGAAACACGTAATAGCCGATCCCGAACGCCAGGATCCCTACCCCCACCGATAGGGCCGCCGATGCGAGTGAGGGTAATTGGCCATAGTAGATGGCTAACCGGAATCCGTTCAGGATGTAGAGCATGGGATTCAGGCGGAACAGGAGGCGGAAGCGCTCGGGGATGAAGTCCAAAGAATAAATGACCGGGGAAAAATAGAACCAGGCGGACAGAATGATCTGGATGATGTGCGACACGTCGCGAAAAAAAACGTTGGCAGCCGCGCAGAAGAACCCACATCCCATGGTGAACAACATCAGTCCCAGAAGTGGAACTGGCATGTATACCCAGGTCCAGTGAAACGGGAACCTTAGCGCCAGCAGTACCAGCGCCAAAGGAATCAGTGACAAGAGGAAATTAATGAGGTTCGAGAGCACTGCCGCCAACGGGAAGACCGATCTCCCGATGTAAATCTTCTTGAGAAGGTCCGCGTTGGTAACGATGGACTCGACCGAGTAGGAAAGCGCCTGGGAAAAGAAAGTCCAGGGCACGAGCGCACTTAGCAAAAAAACTGCATACTCATTCACGCCAATCCGCATCACGGTGGAAAAGACGATGGTGAGAATAATCATCATCAGGAGCGGATTAAGGAGAGCCCACAAAAAGCCCAGCGCCGAGCGCTTATAGCGCACCTGCAACTCCTTGAGCGCCAGGGCCCAAATCAATTCATGATTTCGTTGGATCTCCCGGATTAGTTGCAGCATTCGGTTAAGCGGCCAGCCGACTTCGTCACCTGAGCCCCGCGACGGTAATTGCTTCCGCCCTCAGTATCCAGATTCAGATCGACCTTCAGAAAGGTGTTCAGCCAATTCGCCTGCCTATCGAAGTTCTCATCTACCATACGCTCCGCGTCTGACGCCACTTGGATCTTAGCGGCTTCATCGACGGATCATCGTCAAATCTCCAGAGCCTTCCGTGGCCCCCTTCGCCGAAATCACAGTTTATCACTCCTGGCGCTTTCTGGTAGAACTCCATTGGTGACTCCGTGCGTCGGTCGAAGAGGGGCCGAGAAGGTTCCGAGCTGCATCCCCATTCTTGAAATCGCTAGCCGGAGGGCATCCTAACCCAATCGGGGAAGAACTCTTGGGCGTGGGCGATCCAGACCCTGGTGCAACTTGAAGATCAAAGCACCGCATCAAGTCTTGCGCCGTTCAAAGATCTGCTGCTGGGCCGGTCGCTCTCGGCGGCGCGTGGAGCGCGAGCGTTTGTACTGAGTGATATAATTTGCGGCATCAACCCCAGTCGAATGAGATGGGGTGTGACGCTGAATCCGGGACTGAGGGCGCGCAGGAGAAGACATGAAACTCCGGATGCTGTTTGTCTCTCCCGAGTTCCCACTTCCACCCTTTAGCGGTGGTTGTCTTCGTACGCTCTCGTTGTTACGGTGCCTGGCAGAGCACTTTGACATTCACCTTGTGACCTTTGCCGAAGCTCAACCGGACGATAAAGACCTCAAGACGCTCCGTTCCCGGGTGGCCGATGTGACCGTCCTGCCCCTGCAGGTTCACCATCGCACCAGACTCTGGCGCTATGCCCGGAACCTCAGGAGGGCCCTGCGGTTTATGCCTCCGCTCGTGGAGCGCTTCTCAGAGGCTTGCGTCCGCCCTGCGGTGGGCAGGTTGTTGGAGGGCAAGGTAGACTGGGTTTGGCTGGAACACCTCTGGCTTGCGCCCTACGTTGCCGGAATTCCCCGCTCTTGTGCCACCGTGCTGGACGTCCACAATGTAGAATCTGATTTCTATCGCCAGCTGCGCCATTTCGCACGAAATCCTCTGGAACAGTTGGGATACTATGTCTTCGAGCATGCATCTAGCAGGGTTGAAAGGCAGCACCTCGCTTCTTTCGATCGCGTTCTTGCCGTGTCTCCCGAGGACCGCGACCTGCTGGCACGGAATTGTGCACCCGAGAAGATCTTCATAGTGCCCAACGCTGTCGAACTCGGTCCCCCGCCTAGCGAAGATGGTGGATCGGCCTGCACGATGTATTTTGCTGGTCGCCTCGATTACGCTCCCAACAGAGAGGCGGTTTCCTGGTTTCATCGCCAAGTCTGGCCGCTGATTCGAGGACGGCTGCCGGAAGTCAGGTGGACCATCGTTGGCGCGCATCCCGAACTACTCCGAGAGGAAATCCTCCGCGACCCTCAGACCGTCTTGACCGGGTCCGTCGAGAAGACCGAACCCTATTTGCGTTCGAGCTCTGTGGTTGTCGTCCCGCTCAGCGTCGGAGGAGGGACACGCTTTAAGATCTTGGAGGCCTGGTCTGCGGGCAAGGCGGTCGTCTCGACTGCGAAGGGAGCGGCCGGGCTGGCAGCGTTTCAAGGGGACAACATCTGGACGGCCAATGAGCCGGGCAAGTTTGCCGATGCGGTTGTTCGCCTGCTATCGGATTCGAGCCTTCGAGCCCGCTTGGGGAGGAGAGGCTGGGAAACTGTGCAAGAACGTTACTCTTGGGAACGGGCAAAGGCGAGCCTGGAAACCGCCCTTTTCTCGAGTTAAGACCGCCCGAGCAGAGCCAGAATGCGCATAGCCATTGACGCACATGCCATCGGGAGCAAGCTTACTGGAAATGAGCGCTATATCCAAAACGTCGGCGAACACTTACTCAAGCTGGACGACAAGAATGAATACTTCTTCTTCTTCAGCGAAGAAGGAGCCATGCGGCGCTGGGAAAACCGCGTGCCTAATCTGCACACCCGCCTGGTTTCTCAGAATCCATACCGGCGCCTCGGCCTGGATCTTATCCTCGAGCTTCATACCCTTCGCCCACACGTGTTCCACTATCAGTATACGGGACCTCTCTTCCACTTGAGCCCGGAGATCGTAACCATCCACGATGTTTCCTTCGAGAGGCACCCTGAGTTTTTCGATCCAGGAGAGCGTCTTCGGCTTAAGCTGACGGTGCGCCACGCCATAAAAGCAGCCCGGAGAATCATCACCGTCTCCGAGTTCTCCAAGGCAGAGATCGTATATTTCCTGAAAGTGCCGGAACAGAAGATCAGGGTTATTTACAACGGAGTAGGCCCGGAGTTTCAGCGTTTCACGGACCCGGACGTGGTTCGGACCTCCTTGGAACGATATGCAATTCGCAAGCCGTACTTGCTGGCAGTAGGGGACATCTGCCGCCGGAAGAACCAACTGGCGATCGTGCGTGGCTTTGCCCGCTGGCTGAGCCGAAATAAGGGCTGCGACCATCGGCTCGTGATGGTAGGCAAGCGGAAAGCCTATGCCGAGGGACTTCTGGTTGAAGCCGCTCGGCTCGGTTTGGCGGATAGCCGACTTCTACTCCCCGGGTTCGTTGGCGACGAAGACCTCCCCTGCTTATATTCGGGGGCCGAGATCCTTCTTAACACATCTCTCTATGAAGGCTTCGGACTTCCGGTGATCGAGGCGATGCAGTGCGGCCTTCCCGTTATCACGAGTCGGACAAGTTGTTTTCCCGAGATTGCGGGCGCCGCCGCACGATACGTCGACCCGACCGATCCCGAGGACATTGCCGAGGCGATTGGAGAGGTTCTCAACGATAAAGCGCTAAGCAATGAGCTGTCTCGCTCGGGCGTGGCGCGCGCTCAGCGCTTTCGGTGGGACGCGACCGCGCGCGAAACACTTGAAGCATATTATGAGGCTGTCAATGGGTTCGGTAGTTAGAGCAGTGAACCGTTTCGATCCGGCGCAATCGCGAATTCGTCGGGGGGAGTTTCTGTAATAGCCTGTCGAAACGCAAGCTCGAAGGAGGACGGAGGTGTTTCGGCCGATTTGCCTTTTGTGGCCGGGGTAAAGGCCGCAGCGCTCGGAATTGCGCCAGATTCTTGGGTCAATCCGGAGCCTGAAGTGGAGTGAAAACCACACTTGACTGAGCAAAAGAAAAAACCGGATGAGCACGACCAGGAACCCGAGCAAGCGGGGCAAGGAGCGCAGGGAACTGAGGCGCCGGTCAAAGCCCTTGCGGCAACTCCGGAAGGCCAGCTGGCTGTAAAGAATGAGATCATCCGACAGCAGGCAAAGAGAATCGCCGGACTCCAGCAAGAATTAGACGAAGCGCGCCGCCGAGATCAGGAGGCTCGACAGAATATAAGGCTCGTTGAAGGCGAAAAGGAGGAAATCGCAGCCGTATTAGAGAGGATGAAGGAATCTGTCGGGTGGAAGCTGGTGATGAAGTATCGACGGATAAAGAACCTGCTCTTGCCTCCGGGAACAACTCGCCGACGGCTGTATGACCGGCTGCTGACCCGGCCGAAAAACTCGCCTCCGGCGTCAGACTTCCAGGCTGCTGCGCTGTCCACGATTCGGGGAAGCGGAGCAGCACTGCCTGTGTCCGAAGATGATTTTTGTGGTGCCCGCCTAGTGGTCCTCAGTGCACCGAGTCTGCTCGAGGCTGGAAAGATGGGAGCGGTGAAGGTGGGAGTGACGAACCTCAGCCCCTACAAGTGGCTGGCGACGGGGCGGGAATCAGAGAGGCGGAGTGTGAGGCTTTCCTACCATTGGCGCGATGATCTCGGAAACATCGTCCAATGGGAGGGAGAACGTACTCGTCTGCCCGACGATTTGGAGCCGCAGAAATCTGCGAATACGGAAATGCGGATTTTCGCGCCTTTTGACGCCGGGACTTACACATTGGAGCTCACCCTCGTCCAAGAGGGCGTGGCATGGTTCGATCAGAAAGGGAGCGCTCCTCTTCGAATACCCATGCGAGTGGAGCCTTCCGCGATTCATCTCCCGCCGCTCCGTTCCTGCTCGATCGTCGTACCTGTGTTCAACCGCGCAGCACTCACGAAGTCCTGCCTGTTGGGAATTGAACGATCGATCTATGCCGACCAACTTCAGCATGAAGTCATAGTCGTGGACAACGGCTCGACTGATGAGACATCCCGCCTCTTGAGGTCCTGGGCGGGTTCGCGTTCGAACGCCCGCGTAGTACCCCTGGAGCGAAACCTAGGCTTTGCCCGGGCGTGCAACGAAGGTGCCCGGCGGGCCCGCGGCCACTACCTGGTCTTCTTGAATAACGACACGCTGCCAACTCCTGGGTGGCTTGAGAGGATGCTCCGCCTCGCCGAGGGCAAGCCTCGGGTCGGAATTGTGGGAAGCAAACTTCTATACCCTGATGGTCGAATTCAGCATCTTGGCATCGTCTTCGGAGAGAACAAAAATCCAAGTCACATCTATCGAGGCTTTTCATCCAATATCCGCCCGGCTGAAGTATCCCGCGAGTATCAGGCGGTTACGGGAGCCTGTCTTATGGTACGTCGAGATCTGTACGAGATGGTGGGTGGCATGGATGAGAGGTACGAGAATTCCTGTGAGGACGTGGATCTTTGTCTGAAGATCAGAGAGCTAGGTTTTGGTGTCTGGGTCTGTGCAGACTCAGTTGTTTATCACTTCGAGAGCATGACCGAGGGGCGACTCGCCCATGACTTCCGGAACACGGCGCTCTTGAAGGCTCGATGGGGGCATAAGATCGAGTTCGATATGGACCGCTGGCATGCCCTGGACCATTTCGAAAAGGAGCTGACCTGCTTTGAGCCACCCGAGAGATACGATCGGGGGGGAGATCGGTTCCTTGGCGCGCTCTGGAAGCGGGTCTATTCATGCGATATTCCCGAATTATGATTAGGATTCCTGCGGCATGGGGGGTCGGCAACAAGAAGACTATCAGGAGGAATGGCGGGCCTGCGCAGAATACGTGGTTCTGATGTATGGCATCTGACTCCTTCACTTCGGGGTTTCGACCGTTGACCCTGGACCTGTTGCTGCCCGACGTTGCGATCTTTCCGTGCAGCATGGGACTTAAATAAGAAAGTCCTCGCTGGGAAGGCGCCCGCTGCCCTGATCTGGCGAGCGGGTGAGCGTTCGCCCTATTTCTTCTCGACCGGCCTCCCTTCCACATCGAGGACGACGGTCTCGCCCAGGCCGAGTTCGCGCACGCCGGCCTCAATCTTCGACAAATCTCCGACGAGCAGAAGCGAAACGCCGCTCGGCAGCGCGTATTTCTGGGCCACCGTGTTGACTTCCGGAAGCGAGGCTTTCTCGAACTCCGTCGTTTCGCGTTGCAGCTCGGACATGGGCAGGTCAGCCGACCAGAGTTGCGCAACCTTCCCGCCGATGCTCCCCAGCGACTCGAACTCTTGCGCGTATCCGCGAATGCGGTTGGCTTTCGCGTCGGCGAGTTCCTTGTCGGTCAGAGGCTTCTCGCCCGCGAGGAACTTCAACTCCTTCGCGAACTCCACAACCGACTCCTTGGTTTTGTTCGTCTGCACCCCACCCATGGATCTCCACATCCCGGCCTGCGAGTAGAACGACGGGATCGAGAACACCCCGTAGGAATATCCCTTGTCCTGACGTAGGTTGAGGTTGAGGCGGGAAGTGTAAGCGCCGCCCCAAATCGTGTCCGCAAGTTGCAGCGCGTAATAGTCTGGGCTTTTGCGTGGCGCGCCAGGCAGTATTTGCACGATCACGGTCTGCGCGGCGTCCTGACGGTCCACAAGGTAAACTTTTCCCGTGCCCATCGGGTGCGGCTCTGGGATCGAAGCCGCCGGCGAGGCACCGCCCGACCAACTTCCGAAATGGCGTTTGGCCAGATCGGTTGCTTGGGCGAGTGTGATGTCGCCCGCGAAGATGAGGGCGGAGCTTCCAGGCTTCCAATAAGCAGCATGGAACCGCACAAAGTCATCGCGCTTGAGCGTTGGGATGGACGAAGGGAGCCCGCGCACGGAACGCCCGTAGGGGTGGTCTCGACCAAACGCCAGCATTTGCTCGACCCGTGAGGCAATCGCGTTGGGATTCTTGGAGTCCTGCGCCAGAGCATCGAGACGCAGCTTCTTCTCCCGTTCCAATTCCGACTCTGGAAAGACGGGGTTGAGCACCACATCCGCGAAAATGGCGAGCGCGGGGGTGAGATTCCTTTTGAGCACTTCGAACATAAGCGTGGCTCGCTCGCGATCGGCGGCGCCGCCGATCGATGCCCCGAGGTCGCCCATGGCGTCTTCGATGGCCAGTGCCTTGCGCATTTTGGTCCCCATCTTGATCGTGGTAACGGTTAGGTCCGCGAGCCCCGACTTGCCCGGCGGGTCATTGACACTGCCGGCGCGCGTCGCCAGCGTCACCGCCACCTTGGGCAACTCAGGCCGCTCGACAACAAAGATTTCCACGCCGTTATCGAGCCTCGCGGATTTCACGTCGGGTACGCGGAACGGGCGGTCGGCGCCCAAGGCGGGTTCCTTGGCGCGATCCAGTTCGACTTGCAGCTCCCGGCCCGATGTTTCCGGATGGAACCGGACCAGAAGTCGATTGCGGGTGTTCAGCCACTTTGCCGCCACGTCTCGGACACTCGTCACCGTCGCGCCGCGATAGCGACCGACATCCGCCTCGAACTTGCCCGGCCCACCCAGATAGGTGTTGTACATGTTGAGGCGATCGGCTTTGCCTCCAAACCCGCCGATGCGTTCGAGGCCGGTGACAAACTGGAATTCCCATTTGTTTTTGGCACGGTTCAGTTCCGCCAGCGTCGGACCTGTAGTGCTGACGCGCGCAATCTCCTCGGTTACGATCTGCTTGACCTTCGAGAGCGACACGCCCGGTCGCGCTGTGGCCCAGATAATGAATGCGCCCGCGCTTTCACGGGAAAACTGGAATGCGTTGACGTCCGAACAGAGCTGCTGGTCGTACACCAGAACCTTGTTGAGCCGCGCGGAAAGTCCGTCCGTCAAGATCGCGGAAAGCAAATCCAGCTCGGCATCCCCCGGCGCGAAATAGGCCGGCGTGTGCCATGCGAAGTAGGTCCGCTCCTGGGGAACTCGGTCACTGACTTCAACAGTCCTTTCGCCGTCGAGCTTCGGCGACCAGCGGACAGGTCGGTCCAGCGGCGGCCCGGCCGGAATGCCGCCAAAATAATTTTCCACGAGTCTCTTCGCCTCCGCCGCATCGAAGTCTCCGGCGATCACCAGCGAGAGATTGTTCGGCGTGTAGTAGGTTTTGAAAAAGTCCTTCACGTCATCGACGGATGCCGCGGTCAGATCTTCGTGGCTGCCGATGACGTCGTTGGCGTAGGGATGGCGATAGGGATACAGGTTCTCGGAGACGATCTTCAGCCAGCGTCCGTAAGGCCGGTTCTCGAGTCCCTGCCGCCGCTCGTTTTTCACCACGTCGCGCTGATTGTCGAGTTTCACCTGAGTCAGCGCGTCGGTCAGTGTCGCCAGGCGGTCAGATTCCAGCCAAAGCATGTTTTCAAGATTCCCGGAAGGCACGGTCTCGAAGTAGTTGGTTCGGTCCCAATCGGTCGTGCCATTGACTCCCCCCTCGAAGATGTTGGCGCCGGCTCGCTCGACGGCCGTGATGTAGTCGCCGCTGGCGTTCTTCGAGCCCTGGAACATCATGTGCTCGAAAAGATGCGCGAAGCCGCTTCGTCCCACCCGCTCGTTTTTCGAACCCACGTGATACCAGAGGTTCACATTCACCACAGGCAGCTTGGAATCCTGATGGAAGATCACTTGCAAGCCGTTCGAAAGCGTGTATTTCTCGAACTTTATCTGCGGGATTCCTGCCGCTGGCGCTTCCGCGCCGGGTTTTACAGTAGGCGCCTTCTGCGCGGGCGCCTGCCCGGCGCCCGGCACTGCGCCGGCGGTCACGGCGACGATCAGCACCCACATGGCGAGACTAATTTTGAAGAGTTTCATAATAAGGAACCCCTGATCTGGGGATGCAAGGCGATCCGTTGCCCGCCCCGGCCGACTAACCGTGACGTCTTGTGCATTCGCGCGGGCAGCCTGATTCACCTCTGGTTTAAGTCCTTGCGGGAGAAGAAATCATAAGACACGGCGGAACGCCTCGCAACTCCCGCTGTTCATTTCGTTGATGGGCAGAGATGAGAGAAGTGTGCTTTGTTCGCGGCAGGCCGACAATTCAATGCCAAGCGCAACGGCCACACTCTGCTCCTCTTCTCCGTCCTCAAGCACCTGCGCCACCGGGAGCGCGATCAAACATCCAGAGTCACACAGGCGGTGCGAGTAACGCCATCGGCAATCAGCCGGCAGCAGTACAGGCCGGACGCTCTCCGCCGAGTGGACCACTCCACCATGTGCACGCCTCGGCGGGTCCATCCTTGCGCCAACACTCCCACCCGCTCGCCGAACGCATCGAACATTTCCAGTGAGGCGTGTGCGCCCGCCGGAAGATTGAACTCGATGGCAAGGGGTTTTCCCGAGTGGACTTGCCCGAGGACTCGGACTCCTGGCACATCGCCCCCCGCGAGGCAGGCGGATGGCATCTCCGCGGGGTAGACAAACGGCTCGTTGCAGAGGTGGAATGGGCCCTCGTCCTCTCTCTGAAGGTACGGCGTCGCCAGCGGAGTGCGCGCCCACTGCTCGAGCGGGACAAGCTTGGGCCCCCCATCTTCCCAACGATATACGGGAATGTTGCGAGGATTGAGGGCGGTGGAAACACCCCGCTCCTTGCCGATGTGGAACAGGCCGAAATTGCCGGGTTCATGCCCCGCCAGCCAATGACCGAGGATGTCGACCCGGAAAGCGTCTTTGCCGAAGATGAGGAGGTTGGTCAGGAAGATTTCTGGCAGGCCGGAGGGCCCCGGGCCGCTATCGAACCCGTCACCGTTCTGGGCATAAACACCCTCGATGATATTCAGGAGAACGGAGGGCCGGATGAGTGAATAGGAATCGACTGTCCGCTGAGCCCACATCTCCATCCAGCGTGCTTTCATCGTATCCCAGCGGGGAATCCCTGCCCGCCGGTGTTGGGAGTGAAGGTCGTCAACATGACTCTCGGCGTCGGGCTGGAAATCGCGGGCGATAGCCGTTTGCAGTCCACTACAGAACCGAATGTAAGGTTGAGCGTTGGTTCCCTGCAAATTCTTGACGCAGAGCGTCAGCCCCATTTCGTGGGTCTTCAGCTTGGAGACATTGATGACATGCGTGTCAGGGTAGTTGAACGGACCTACGTATTTCGTGCGGCGAAAGACCACGCCGTCGGGGCACTCCTTGGACAAGGGCTCCCTGGAATCGTTGTCGCCGTAATGCACGCCTTGGCGCTGGGCCATGGCGGAGTAGCCGGTGCTGGGTTGCTCCGGCATTAACCCTTCGCGTACGTAGATGTTCTCGGCTCGGACACCTACCCGGCCCATGCCCTCGATGAGCCCCTCGACCACGTAAGGATCGGTCACGATGGCGTAGGTGAGCCCGGTGTCTTTGGTCGCCGTCAGGTTGGGCTTGATGGCGAACTTATGCGACAAGTCGATGCCGGGCGTAGCAGCCGGGATAAAGATTCGCCTGGCTAATTCGAAAGCTTCCCGCCGCTTGGCGTCGGAGTCACCCCTGGAGGCGACATGGGTGGGACGGATAAAGACGGCCTCGGGATGCGCCTCGATGAAGGGATGCAATCCAAAGCGCGCAGGGGCGCGCTGCTCCCTCGCAATCCCCCTCGCGCCCGGCCAGGCCAAAGACGCAGAGCCCAGCCCTAACGCACTCTGAAGAAAGACCCTCCGATCCATGGGCGATAACCCTATCTATCGTGCCGAGCAATCATCGCGCCGTTCTGGCCTGCGGTTGATGGGCAATATACGCGTCATCGCCTGCCTGTACAATCCTCCAAATGGGTAATCCCATTGCTGTGCGAGTCCAGAGCGTGTAGCGCAAACCTACTCCACAGGTCTGCGACCTTTTTTTGCTGGAAGAGCCGCGGACCTCAAAAACAGGTCCGCACCACGTGCTCTGTCCTCCCCAATGCTGGGGTTCGGGACTCGGTGCCGCGGCCCGTCGAGGACTTGATTCTCGCGAAGTGTAGTCTGGCAAAGAGAGGCCAGAAGGCATCCCATCTTACGTGCTGTCCTTGCGGCTCTCAGTCAGCGGGCACGCCGGCCTCGCGGTAGAGCTTCCCGATGCGCTGCAGCTCGTCTTCGGCCTCGGCCACGCCAATGGACCGAACCATTTGGCCGATCGTCATGCCGGCATCGTTGGACCAGAAAATTCCGCAGTCCTCATCTTCGTAGTAGCGGAAATCCACTTTGTCACCGTACTTCTTTCTGAGCGCATCCCCTTTCTGCAGTTTTGAGCTCCAAGGGAGAATCGCGTAACTGAGGTCAATCTCCTGCGTGAGGACTTGGTCGGGCGGTTTTATCTGCGCAGTAATCTTGCCCGTGGGCTCGAAGACGGAGGCGTTGTCTCGCCAAGTGCTGGACACGATGTAATACCGGTGCTGCAGAGCTCGAAACGCAGGGTGTGCCGTCTGCGGCGACTGCGTCGGCCATGCCACGATTTCGGCCCCTTGTCGCGCCAGTTGATCCCAGCCGGAGTCGAACTCCATATCAAAGCAGATCTGCATTCCCAGCTTGCCGAAATCGCAGTCAAAGACCGGCGCTTCCTTGCCGGGGGTCATGCCTCCTTCCATGGAGTCGCTACCCACCGGGACTGCCAGGTGCAGCTTGCGGTAGGTGCCCACGACTTCGCCCTTACGGCCAACCAGAATTGCCACGTTGGAGCATACTTTTCTTTCCGCATCGTCCAGCAGGTACAGAGGCACCACAATGTAGCAGCGGTGTTTCTGCGCTGTCCGGGCAAACGCTTCCTTTACCGGTCCGTCGAAGGCAACGGAACTGGTTACGATGTCGCCGGAAATCTCGCCGGTCACTGCCACTTCCGGCAGGATCGCGAGGTCGAGGCCCCGGCCATATTTCTTCTTGGACTGTTCGGCCATCCGGTCTACGATCTCCTCCAGTTGCTCCAGGCGTTTTTGTAGACCCGGATATTCTCCCCAGAAACTTTGCATTACCGTGCCGACGATCACCTTGCGTGGTGGTCGGTCTGAGGTGCTTTTCACCCTCGCCGCGTCGATTGCTGCGGCGGGGCGGGGAGCCAGGGCGACGGAGACCACCGAAATCAGAATCGCCGTTACCTTCCGACCTATTCCCGTACTGCCTAGGAAGAGGCCTGATCGAGCGAGAGGATTTTCGCTTGTCGTCCGCGTGCAGTCAGAGCCATCCTGCTTATGTTCTTGAAGCGCTCCCTGAAACCACATTGACTCTCTCCTTCGTGGGTAATGAACCCCCCGCAGACCAATTGCCCGCAAGATAAAAGGCATGTGCGAGGTTCAAAAGCAGCCCTGCCTCTAGACCGAATCTTCGAGAATTACCCGCGGCGCGAAGCCCTGCATTTACCCGAGAAAGCCATCTCATTAACGCCCCGCCGGACTACCCGACGCGTCTGGAGTTGAAAGAAGAATCATTTCATCAGTTCTTCGATGTCGGCGTTGTCCTGGTCATCATGGTGGTCAGTATCGTCGCCGAGGACATAGCGATATCGAAATGGAGGGCCGAGAGCCACAGTCCCGTGCATCCAATTCGTTGGGTCAGTCCATAGGACGCGCCGGTCTCCCATGGCTTTGACAAGATCTTCCAGATCCCAATGAAGCGCGAAGCCGGGAATCACCGCATCGAAGATGTCGGTGTTTATTGTATTCTCCAGAGCCGCCCGCAGGCTGTAGGGGGTGCGGTCCAGCCAGATCTTCCCGATTCTGTCGTCGACGGCGGCCGCCAGCAAAACCCAGATTCCCTTCACACTCCGGGCCGCGGCGCGAATCGAGCCCGGATCGACATCGCTGCGTGCGACTAAGACGTCGACACCCCGCAAGATGTCGTGCGCTCGCATGGCCGGCAGATTGAGGCCGATCTGGTTGGCCCGTGCGTTGGAAAGCCAATCTCCAAGGAATGGCCGATTGTCATAACCCGAGGGAGAGTCACGGGGCTCCAGTTCGAGGACAACTCGTCCCGCCTTGGCCATCCGTTCCGCGAGCGAACTCGTGGAGGGAACCCAATACGTGTTGGTCTTGTCCGCCACAATCAGCGCCGCCGGTTTCCGCCCGGCGGGAGCAGACGGGATGTAGAGCTTTCCTTCGATTTCGACGCCCGGCTCACTTTCAAACTTGATGCGCTGTTGACGAATATTCTCGGCGCTTGAGTCCTCCAGCACCGTCACCGGCGGCGCGGGGGCTCTCGAAGGAATCTTCAGCCTGCGGAGTTCGGCGAGCAGCTCAGGGACAGTTTGCTGTCGCTTCTTGGCGTGAAAATCATCCAGGATGAGTTGATAGAGCTTCCGACTCCCCGGCTCATCTTCGACACGACCGCTGGGTGTCACCAGGAGTTCGTGGTTCGTATAGAGCGTCACCGGCTGTTCGTGAAAATCACCCTGTCCGTCTTTCAGCCAGCGGATCATCCACTCATAGACGGCCTCTCGACTTACCAGGGGAGTGCCGTGGGAGCCCGGTCCGACGAAGAAGCTCACCTTGTCCTCCGCGCCGTAGAGCTTGTACCAGCGGCGGGCTTCCTCATAGACGAGCTTGGCCCCTGGTGGTGTGAAGTAGTCATCTTCGGTGGCCTGAATAAGCCAAGGCGTAGGGGCGGACAATTCCACGAAATCAGCCGTGTCCAGACCGCTCGCCAGGAAGTTCGGCCAGCTCATTTCGGAGTCAGGGTCGGGGCCTGCAAACAACAGCCGGTAGGAGTTGGGAAAGCAGGCGGGGACAACAGCCTTGATGCGCGGATCGAGAGCCCTAATGAAGGTTGTCAGCGCTCCACCGCCCGAACAACCGGCGGCTCCAATCCGCGCGGCGTCCACTTCCGGCCGGCTTGCGAGGTAATCGAGGGCCCTTTTTGCATCCCAGACGAAGTAGCGCGCCACGCTCTCGCCCACGAGAATGCTTTGGGCTCCCGCGTGGAGGTGCTCGTTGACGGACCAGCCTGCCGAGGGTCCACCCAAATCGCGGTTAAAGGTCTGCTCTCTTTCACCTTGTCCTACAGGGTCGAAAGCCAGTGACACAAAACCTTTCAGGGCCAGATTGGCCGCCAGCCTCTGCGGCTCGACCTTGCCCTCCTGCGTGTGCCCGGACTGGAGAAGAACGCCGGGATGACGACCGGGCCGGTTGGGCCGATAGAGATTGGCGGTGACGAAGAAACCCGGCAGACTCTCAAAGATCACCTTTTCGATGGTGTAGGACTCATTCTGAATCCGGCCTGTGACTCTGGGATTCAGCGGCCCGTCATAGTTGGGCAAACCACCGAGGATCTCCATGAGTGTTTCGCGGACCGCTGTCTTCCGCCGCTCCGCTTCGGCAACGGTGTGAATCTCAGCAATGGAGTTCTCCCGCCGCTGCAAGTGCTGCTGCGCGATCTGGTCCATCCACCGGAGAAACGGATCTTGCGTGGCCTGCTGAGCAGGCAGAGTTGTGGGACTGAGAAAAAGCGCAAACAGCAGGGCTAGGGTTGTCAGTTTCATGAGGGTTTCGTGGGAAGAAGGCAAGTGGTGGCAGCCCGCATGTCGAAACCCGGGGCCGCCCGGATCAGGCATCTAGCCCGAACCGATTCATGCCTATCCTTATTTAAAGGAAATATCATTCCAGCGATCTCGATCGAGACGAGGAGCCACTTCAAGCGTCGCCCTTACGCAACCTCAATGGACGACGCGTTCTTCTGAACCTTGGCAAAGGCTTCCACGATGTCTTCCGTGTCTCTCCGCGTTCCCATCAGCACCCCGTGGTACATGAACAGCATCGTCTCGCACAGCTCGTCATTGTGTGGGCAGTGATTTTGCTCGCGATACCGTTTTAAGCGTTCCTTGGAAAAGATGCTTTGGAAGCCGCGCGAATTGAGCGTGTGTTCGAGGTAAGGCTCGCGATTGAGCGGCGGCGTGTAGTTGCCATTCACCGGAATGCCCTCGGCCGCCAAGGCGCGGGTCACGTGCTTGTAGGCGAGGCCGTTGAAGTGCGCTTTGTCATACCGCAGGCCAAAACAGTAGTGGGCTTGCCGGGTTGACTCAGGATAATGTTCCTGCGGGTAAATGCCCGGCACTTGCTTGAGTTGCTCACGCAGGTAGGCGGCGTTCTTTTCGCGCACCGCGCAGACATCCTTGAAACGCGTGATCTGGGCCATGAGGACCGCGGCAGCGAAATCGGAGATACGATACTTCGTCCCCCGAACCACAAAACTGTTATCGTTCTTCGGGTCGCGCCCGAAATCGCGGAACATGTAAGCCTTGCGGATTAATTCCTCATTGTCGCTGACCACGGCGCCGGCTTCGCCGCCAGGAAGCACTTTGGACTCCTGAAAGCTGAAGCAGCCTACCGTGCCCAACGTCCCCAGGCGTTTGCCTCGCCATTCCCCCACATGTCCCTGGCAAGCGTCTTCAATGACCGGCAGGTTGTGTTTCTGGGCGATGGCCAGAATCCGGTCCATATTCGCAGGGGCTCCCATGATATGGACGGGCAACAAGGCGCGCGTGTACTCCGTGATCCGATGCTCGATGTCATCGGGGTCCATTTGAAATGTTCTGAGGTCACTGTCCACAAACACGGGGAGGGCATAGTTCAACAGTATGGCGTCGATGGTGGCAATGTAGGTGAACGGGGCGACCAGGACCTCATCGCCGGGACTGACGCCCAGGATCTCCACCGCGGTGTGAAGAGCATTGGTTCCGCAAGGCGTCATCACGCAGCCGCGCACGCCCAGCTCCGCTGCCCAGGCCTTCTCGAACTTGGGTATGAACTCGGCGTCGTAAGTGCACCAGCGATGGTTCCGCAAGGCCTTGAGGATGTTCGCTTCGTCCAGCTCGTTAGTCTGGGGCCACTTGGGGAAGGGCGCCGAGCGTACGGGGGTTCCACCCTTCAAGGCCAGGGCGTTGGGGTTTCCAGAGGCGGTGGGGGCGCGCGACGGCGCGACGCTGGCCACCGCCAAGCCTGCCGAAGTCCTTTCCAGAAACTCTCGTCGGGTCAAATCTCCTTTACTCATGATTCAGACCTTCCTTTCTCTCACCACCCTAGCACACCGTGGGCGGGGACAATTCATGGGGCTCCTCGTTTCCCCGGACGTTACTGCGGGATCCCTTTTGAGTCAACCAATAGATTTTTGCCAATAGATTTTTGCCGGCGAAATGGCACCTATTGCCGACGGTCCCCCGTCGGTCAGGTCTGTCACGCTATCTTCTCCGATGCTCCCCTGGCGTGCTTGTTCTAGGGACGGCTGAGACCAACTGGCAGAGAACTGCGCTAAAATGACAGCGTCATGCTGAATCCTGTGAGCGGCAGATGGGCGAGCGAATCTGGATCCCGCCGACTGTTAGTGGCGGCGGGGCTGGCGGCGCTGCTGGCATGGACTGCGTGCAGCCGTCCGGCGGCCCCGCCACAGCCGCGCGACGCCAGCGTACTGTTCATCACGCTGGACACGACGCGCGCCGACCATCTGAGCTGCTATGCCCCGGAAGCCGTCCCAGGAACAAAGGGCGGAGCCAAAACGCCGCACCTCGATGGGTTAGCCGCGCGCGGCGTGCGCTTTGCCCATGCCGCGTCCCAGGTTCCGCTCACCCTTCCCTCCCACGCCTGCATGTTCACAGGCACTTATCCGGAAGTCCACCAGTTGCGGGACATGGGTGGGTTCACGCTCGACCCCAAGCATCTGACGCTGGCCACGATGGCGCGAAACTCAGGCTTTCTCACTGCCGCATTCGTGGGCTCGAAGGCCGTTGGCCGCCAGTTCGGAATCCAGCAGGGCTTCGATACTTATGACGACCAGATGCCGTCGCGGGGCGAGGAGAGCGGACTCCCCGGCGTCTTCCCCGAACGAAGGGCTTCCGTCACGAGCGACAACGCGCTGGAATGGTTGAAGCAACACGGCAGAGAGCGCTTCTTTCTCTGGGTACACTACTACGATCCCCACGAGCCCTACGACCCTCTGGAACCTTACAAGAGCGCCTACAGGGACGACCCCTATTCCGGCGAAATCGCTTACACCGACGAGCAGGTCGGACGGCTCCTCGATTATCTGGACCAGCAGAGCCTGCGCGAGCGCACGCTGGTGATCGCCGTGGGCGACCACGGTGAGGGCCTGAACGACCACGGCGAGGGCACGCATGGCATTTTCATTTACGATGACACGCTGCACGTTCCTCTGCTGATGGCGGGTCCGGGGATTCCGGCGGGCAAAGTCATTACGCCCCAGGTGCGATCCATCGACCTCCTGCCGACGGTCGCTGAATTCCTGCGCCTCGCACCTAATCCTGCTGCGCAGGGGGTGAGCCTTTGGCCGCTGATCGAACGCGGTCAGCCCCTGCCCGGCAAAGCATCGAATTATTCGTACTGCGAAACGCTCTATCCCAAAACCTACATGAATTGGTCGGAACTGCGCGGCATGCGGACCGACCGCTGGAAGTTCATTCTCGCCCCCAAGCCCGAGCTCTACGATCTGGAGCGTGATCCCGGGGAGAAGGAGAACGTCATCGCCCGCCACCCCGCGGAAGCCGACCAGTTGCAGAAGAAGATTTGGGAAGTCATCGGACCGGCGGCGCGCGACCGGACGCTGACCTACGCGCCAGTGAACAAGGAAACCCGGCAGGAATTGGAATCGCTGGGCTACGTGAGCGCCGGTACGCCGCGTGAAATTGTTCTCAACATGTCCGGCCCCGATCCCAAGGACCGCGTGACGACGCTCCGCGCCATGCAGGTGTACGACCAGGCCATGAAGGCGAAATCATTTCCGGCAGCGGCGCGCGCCATGGAGGGCGCCGTGCGCAGCGACCCCACCAACCCCCTGGTGCGGCTCTACCTCGCCACAGTCTATGAGAAACTGCGCGACTGGCGTCGCGCCATTGAGACCTACCAGGGCGCCGTGGATATTCACGTGGCCACCGACCAGATTCTCGCCCGCCTCGGCAAGGCCTACCTGCGCGTTCACGACCTGCCCAACGCCGTCAGGGCGATGGAGGAGGCCGGGCGCATGAATCCCACCGACCTCGACAACTTCCGTAACCTGGGAATCGCCTACCTGCAGTTGAATCGCGTCGCTGACGCTGATCGGGTGTTCCGGGCCATTCTCGTCCAGGATGATCGCCACGCCGCGGCCTATAACGGCCTCGGCTTGGTGGCAATCCAGCGCGGTGATGGTAACGCGGCACGCGTCAACTTTGAGAAGGCCATCGAGTACGGCCCGGAAGAGGTCGAGCCTCTGCTCAACCTTGGCCTTCTGTATCAGAAGGCCGGCGACCGCGCCCACGCCCTCCACTACTTCCAGTTGTTTCTGGAGAAGGCGCCACGCGAGAATTACGGCCATCTCTTGCCCGCAGTCCGCACGGCTATCAACGAGTTGCGGCAGGGCTTCTGAGCCTGCCCCAATTCCGTGACAGGTCGTTCTCCTGCTAAAGCCTGAGTTTCCTGCCATTAGCCGGGAAGTCGAAGGTTCGGACAAGCTGTCGTTTTGCTATTTTTGTCTCTTGACAGAGGTCAACTAGAAATGTATTCAGAATACATCGCAATGGTTCGTAAGGGATGGTCGTTCATCTCTGCGAACAAATTACCAACTACGGAGAGTGGAAACTGCCACCGCAGGACATCCATTAACGCTAGTGCTTACAGCAGGAAGACACCCCTGCGGTCTCACACCTCCATGCGTCGGTACGAGTTGGATTGATATTCAAGGAGGCCTTCATGCTTAGATTCCGCACGTGGCTCTGGGTAGCATTCACGTTGCTGCTACCCGTTCTTGCATTTGCCCAGGGCGATCGCGGGGCGCTCACCGGCGTCGTGACCGACCCCTCGGGCGCTCTCGTCCCCGAAGCTGCGATCACGATTGTCGAAATGAGGACGGGCAGCACGACCAAGGTAGCCAGTTCGAGCGCCGGCTACTATCGTGTTTCCGTTCCACCGGGAACTTACCGAATCGAAGCCAGCAAGGAAGGCTTCAAAACCGCTGTGGCAGAGAATATTACGGTCCCGGTAGCGCAAGTGGTCACCATTGACTTGACGCTGCAAGTCGGCAGCACAACGCAGTCCGTGACCGTCACCAGCGAAGCGCCTCTGCTCACGCCTTCCACGGCCGACGTGGGCGCCAGCGTCACTCCCCAAGAGTTTCAGACGCTTCCAATTCCTGTCGATGACGGAGGGCGGCAGCCGCAGAGCTTCATCTTCCGGAGCCTTCCCGGCGCCGTGGGTGAGGCGTATCAGGGTTCCATCAACGGGGGCCAGGAGTTCAGCCACCAAATCATGATTGACGGTGTCACGATCGGCCGTTACGACATGAGCGGCGGGGGCATGGCCGAGTACAGCCCGGGCACGGATGCCATCGGTGAGTTCAAGGTGCAGATGACCAATTATTCAGCCGAATACGGAGGCACGAGCAGCGCCATCGTGAACTTCGCCATGAAGTCCGGCACCAACCAGTTCCACGGCACGGCCTTTGAATACGTCAAGAATCCCGTATCGAACGCTGCGGGGTTGCTGGCCAACGCCTATGGCACGCCCAAGAGCAATGAGAAGGAAAACAACTTCGGCGGTACCCTGGGAGGGCCCATTCGCAAGGACAAGACTTTCTTCTTTGGGAGCTACGAGGGAGACCGCTACCGCAATTTCGCCTACAGCGGCACCACCACCATCCCGACCAAGGCCATGCGGGGGGGAGACTTCAGCGCCTTCCTGGGAGACAAGATCGGCACCGACGCGCTGGGCCGTCCGGTTTACACGAACGAGCTCTATGATCCCACTACAACTCGGACCCTTGCCGACGGCACGGTCATCCGCGATCCCTTCGAGTACGAGGGGCAATTGAATGTTATTGATCCCGCGAAATTCAGCACCGCAACCTCCGTTCTGCTGCCGCTGATGCCCGACCCTCTGTTTGGCGGGCTCAAGAAGAACACCCCAATTTTCAGCGGGTGCTGCCCGGTCCTGAGACGGGACGCCATGAACGTTAAAGTGGACCATGCCATCGGCTCCAAGCACAAACTTAGCGGGATGTTTGGTTACTACCGCCGGTCCTTGTGGAAACGGAACACAAAAGATTCTGCCTACCCCCCATTCCCAGGCCAACCCATCAGCACCTATAAGAACCAGAACGTGCTGGGTCCGCAGGCACGGTTCTCGCACACCTGGACAATCAGCGACCACTCGATTAATATCTTAAGTTTGGCGTACAATCGGACGAACAATGCCAACAACGTAACCAACAACGCCAAATACACTTCGCAACTGGGAATTCCGGGCATTCCTAACGCTTGCTTCCCCCGCTGGAGCTTCGGTTCCACCAATACCAATATTAAGTTCATGTCGGCACTCGGTGTGGGCTGCGCCAACATTGACCCCTCGGAGAGCTACGTTTACCAGGACACCTTCAGTACGACGCGGGGCAAGCACAGCTTGAAATTCGGTGCGGAGTTCATTCGCTACCGATATAACACCAATGAACCAGGCCCCGCCTCGGGGTCTTTTAGCTTTGCCAGTACGGAAACAGCTCTTCCCGGATTCACAGACTCCACGGGCCACCCCTTCGCGAGCTTCATTCTGGGTGGCGCGGACAAGGCCAGCAAATCTATTTATGGTACAGAACCAGGCTACCGTGCGGGGGAGCTCTCCATCTTCGCCCAGGACGACTGGCGGGCTACGTCAAAGCTCACCCTGAACATCGGGCTGCGCTGGCAAATCCCGCTCCCCAAGAAGGAAGCCTTCAACCGTCAGTCGGGCTTCGATCCTACCCTGCCTAACCCGGGCGCGGACAACATTCTGGGCGCATTGGCCTTTCTGGGGAAATGCTCGGGATGCATCAACCGCACTTCCTTCCAAGATTGGTACTTCAAGCAGTTTGGGCCGCGATTCGGCCTTGCCTACCAGATCAGCAAGAACCTGGTCTTCCGTGGCGGGTACGGAATCTCGTACGGGCCGCCCATCCTGAACAATTTTGGCAGCCAGAACATATACGGGTTCAATAGCGGTGTCAGTGCTCATCGCGCTGCGGGAACGGCGGCAAAAGTCGACCCGGTGATTTACCTCTCACCGCTTGCTGCGGCTTCCCTGCCGGCCAGTGCCAAAATTGGTCTGCCGGAGTTCACGGGCACGCTTCCCAATCTGGATCCAACTCAGGCCAACGGCGATTCACTGGACTTCCTCCCGCGCAAGTCTCTGGCGCAGCCCTACGTCCAGAATTGGAGCGGGGGCTTCCAGTATCAACTCCCGCACAAGGTACTGCTGGAGACGAACTACGTCGGTTCGAAGGGGACGCGGCTGCTGGAGAGCAACTTCGCGCTGTGGTTCAACCAAGTGAACTCCAAATACATGGCGCTGGGCGACAATCTGGACATGGACTTTCAGGAGGCCTTAAATGCCGGCATTCTCACCCCGTACGGCATCACCCAGCTCCCTTATCCCAGCTTCGAGGACAACAACTGGGAAACGACTGTGGCGGCCGGCCTGGCACCCTACCCACAGTATGTCGGCCTGACCAACAACTATCCCACCATGGGGAATTCCACCTACCACGCTCTGCAGGTCACGGCACGCAAGAACGCGGTGCAAGGGTTGACGTTCATCGCCGCCTACACATTTTCCAAAACGATTAGCGACACCGACACGGCGCTGTACTACCCCAGCTACTACGTGCAGGATTTCTACAACCGTCGATTGGAGAAGTCGATTACTGGCTTCGACCATCCCCATTCTCTCAAGCTGACCTGGATTTACTCTTTGCCATTCGGCCGGGGGCAGAAGTTTCTCAGCTCGGCCGGCATCTTGGATCGTTTGGTGTCGGGATGGCAGATCACGGCAATTCAGCAGTACATGTCCGGTGATCCCCTCGTCGTCAGTTCGTCCCTGGGCACAAGGATCAACAATGCGGTGCGCGCGGACATTGTGAGCGGTGTTTCCCAGAGGCTTTCGCCACAAGGGTTGAACGCCGTCCTTGACTACGACCCCGACACAGGAGCGGTCACTAACGGAACCGCTTGGCTCAACCCTGCGGCGTTTGCGGATCCACCCTCCTCACCCGACAACGGCTATCCCCTGCGGATAGGAAACTCACCGCGCTACCTGTCCAATGTGCGGGGCCCCGGCCACTTGAGCGAAGACTTCGGAATTATCAAGAACACCCGAATCAACGAGCGGCTTAGCTTCCAATTCCGGGCGGACATGTTCAACGTCTTGAACCGTACTGGTCTTGGAAACCCGGACACCAGTCTCGGTGACGGGTATCCGGCCGACGGCGGTAGTTTCGGGTTGATTACGGAGCCGGATCATGATCCGCGGGTCATTCAGTTTGCCTTGCGGCTCAACTTCTGATTATCAGGGGCGGTCCGCGCCCCTACCCGAGCCATCGGGGACCTCTGATACAAGACTTGCTTCACACTCGCGGCCCGCTTCGGCGGGCCGCACTTTTTTGGCGTGGCACGGGGAGTGTCACCTCACACCGCCTGCCTGAGGTCGCCGGGGCGTTTCCGGGACACGGGGCGGTTGCACCCCTGCTCAGAGGCGCTCAAAGACCGGAATTGATTCGAGGGGCGCGGGGTAATTGGGAATTGTGCGGCCGCCTTCGACGACCTTCTCCGACCAGAAATCGCGCCACTGCCCGGCGGGCAGGTAAACGTCGCGCGCGCGGACGCCCGGGCCGACCACCGGCGCGACGAGCAGCTTGTCTCCGACGATGAATTCGTCGCGAATCAAGTAGGTCCTCTCATCGTCTGGAAACACGTAGAAGAGCGGCGACCAGACGGGCTTGCCGGTGGCCATCGTCCGCTCCACCAGCGCCTTCAGATGCGAGCGCCAGAGCTTTCCGTGCAGCAGGGCGAAGTGGTGGATGATCTTCTGCGCCGGCTCGCTGAACTGCCATGGCGCGTAGGAGAATTGCATGATGGGCATGAAGGCCGCGGCCTCGGTCCAGCGCACGTTCAGTTCTTCGTCGGGCTTGAAGCCTTCGTCCAGCCCGCCGCCGATCAGGTCCGGGCAATTGAAGACGTAGCCGAGCAGGGACTGAATTCCGCCGTGGGTGACGATGGCGGGCAGGCCGTCGGTGGGGTTCCAGGTGGCGCTCTTGTCGCGCATGCGGCTGAAGAGGCCAAGCGACTGAACGCGCCAGCCGACGCGCTGTTCGTTGAGCTCAAACTCGCTCGCCACTTCCGCCCAGAGGTCGGCGTAGCGATTGCGCGTGATGGGGCCGCCCGCGGAAATTCCGCCTGCGGCGGGCCAGTACTCGGCGTCGCCGCCGTCAAACTTGTAGCCGTCCACGCCGTAGCGGCGCATCAGCACCTTGAGTTCCGCCACGTAACCCTCGCGCGCGGCGCGGTCGTTCAGGTCGAGGAGTCCCGCCTCGCCGTTCCACCAGCGGATGTGCGCCGGCTGGCCGCTCGCTGCGTCGCGAATCAAGCCGCCCTTTTCCTTCCCCTGGCGATAACGGTCGGAATCGAGGTTGGCGAAATTCTCCACCCACAGGACGAGTTTGTACCCCAGCCGGTGAACCTCGTCGGCCATGGCTTTCGGGTCGGGAAACTTGGAGTTGAATTCGTTGTCGCCGTAATGCGTCTGCCAGCCGTCATCGACAATCACCAGGCTGGCCGGCCAGCCGCCCTCGTGAATCCGGCGCGCGTAGTCGAGCACGTCGCGCTCGGTCACCTTGCTGAAGTACTGGCACCACGTTCCCCACACCGGCCGCTCGAAGACGATATCGGGCGGGCGCTTCCGGGGCTTGCCCACCGTGCCTACATAGAGATCGCGAACCTCGGCGATGTCTTTCCCAACGAAGATCGTGTAATGCATCTCCGGTGAGTGGAGATAAGAGATGCGCAGCAGGCCGTCGTTGTCTTTGTTGATCGAGGCCGCGAGGTCGTCGTAGGTGTCGGCGAAGATTCCCACGCCACTCGAAGCCATCCAAAAAGGCGCGGCCTGGTTGGAGGTCGCAAGCATCGGGTCGGCTCTCCAGGAGTGCGCTTCCAGAGGCCAGTTGTGGGCCTGGTCCACCGCCCCGCCGTACCAGTGGCCGCTGTGGCCGAGCACAAAGCTCTCGCCGATGCGGTCCACGCGATCCACGCCCACCACACGCGCCTCCACGCGGACTTGCTCGGGTTCGAGTTTTAGCCCGTAAGCAATGCTGAGGTCATCGCGTGCGGTCGTGACTTCCATTTCGAGCTCGTCACCCTTCTGTCCAAATTTCTTGATGTCTCTGACAGGTACCGTCTCTCCGTGCAGAACCAGGAAGCCGCTGGCACGCGGGGTGGAGAGGATCACCCGGCTCTGCCGCTCGACGGTCCATTGCAGCGGCGCCCGCGTCAAGGTGAGGACATAGCGCCCCGTCGTAGCGACAATGGCGTCTGCCCGCTCGGTCACTTTCACTTCCGCCCGCGCCACGCTGACGAACGGTAGCGTTAAAGCCACGGCGGCGCAGAGGCACAGAGCCAAGCCTAGAAGAGATTCGTGAATTCGCATGGTTTGGACCTTTCCGTTCAGCGCAGGATTCGCCGCGGTTGCGAGCGCCCCACTGCCCCCGCGCGCCACACCGGGCTCAGTGTACCGCGTTTCGAAAGCCCCGTCCCGCCGTTCTCGCTGTGGCGGAGGCTTGCAGAATCGTTGCCGGGAGAGAAGTCTTCACGGCCGCCTCAGACCGGGTATCATAGGCATGAGCAGCGGAGGCTCCAGGCAGTGCGATTCGGCTCGGTCAGCGTGCGGACGAAGGTGATCGTCATTCAGGTGGTGATCGTCGCGGGAGTGATTCTGTGGTTCAAGCTCGCCCTGCCGAGTATCCGAAAAGAGCGGGCGGCGGCGGAAGCGGTGCAGCGGGAGGAGAGGATCGAGTCCTTCGTGCAGTCCGTGGTAGTCGAAACAGGGCGGCCGGAGGCGGACGTGCCACCTGCCGCGGGCGGGCGGCCCGCGCGCCCGCAACGGCTGCGCATCTTGCCGTCCGTCGATGAAGTCCAGCAAGCCCTCGGCGCCCCCGGCACCAGCATGACGGATTTTCGCGGTGGGCAACACCTGCGCTGGATCGGCACCCGGCACTCGCTGGGAGTTTCCTTCGATAAGGGGCGCCTCTACGCCCTCACGCTCACCGACCTCGAATCCGGCCACGGTACCACGATCTACGAATCCCCCGCCTTCTGGCGGCAGTTTTGACCTGATTTGATCGTTCCAGGGCACGCTCACGCGATGGCGAGATGGTCACCATGCCAGAAAGCCGCCGTCGAGGATGAGGGCTTGGCCGGTCATGTACTCGGCAGCGGAGGAAGCGAGATACACGACCGCGGCTTCAAGTTCTTCGAGTTTACCCAGCCGTCCCATGGGAACTCGGGCGAGGAGTTTCGCGCCCAGTTCCTTGTTCTCCTCGAACGCCCAGATCGTCTGGTCGGAGCGGAAGAAGCCCGGCACGATGGCGGTCACCTGCACGCCGCGCGGCGCCCATTCCACGGCGAGTTCGCGCGTCAGACCCAGCACCGCGGATTTGCTCGCCACGTAGGAGACCTGCGAAACGTAGCTCGCCGCGCTGATGCCGTACATCGAGGCGATGTTGATGATCTTGCCGCTTCCGGCGGCGAGCATCACGCGGCCCGCGCACTGCGCGCAGCGGAAGAGTGCCGTGAGGTTGGTGTCGATCACGCTCTGCCACTGGTGGCTGGTCATGTTCTCCGCATCGGCGACGGCGGAGATGCCGGCGTTATTCACGAGAATGTCGATGCGCCCGAACTCGCGGCGCGTCTGCGCGACCAACTGCTCGACGTTCTGCTCGACGCAGACGTCGGCGCGAAGGGGCAGCACGCGGTGGCCGTAGGGGGCGAGCTGCGCTGCCACCTGGCGCAGTGGGTCGAGGTTGCGCGCAGCGAGCGTCAGATCGCAGCCCGCCTTCGCCAGCCCGCGCGCGAAGCTCACTCCCAGGCCGCGCGAGGCGCCGGTGACGATCGCCACCTTGCCTGTGAGATCAAACATCGAAAGCAGACTCTGATCCATACGGCTCCTTGAGGTCGCTATGTGAAAGGATGCGCCCCCGACTCAGGCCGTCTGCCCCAGCCAATGCCGAAGCTTCAGGGGGCGTGATTCTACACGACCCGGGGAGGGTCGGTCGAGCCGGTGATGGAGCAAAGCGTCTCGCGCACCAGTGCGCGGGTCTTCGCAGTGGTCAGCGCGCCGTCGCTGGCACCGGCGAGGAAGTTATCCACGCGCTCGTGCTGGCCGAGGACCACTAGCTCGTTTTCCTGCTGCGCGCGGCGCACCACCTCGTCCCAGGCGTGCTGGTTGTAGATGCAGCCCGGATCCCCCGCCTGCGCGTCGTCGAGGTAGCTCAGCGCGCGCGCCCGGCACCCGCCGCAGTAGGCGCGGAAATCGCACACCGCGCAGTGGTCGCCGCGGTCTTCGCGATGGGAAAAGACGTCGAAGCGTGGATCCTGCCAAATCTCCATCAGGGACTGTTGTTTCAAGTCGCCGATGATTGTAGAAGGCATGTAAACGCACGGAGTAACCTTACCATTGGGCTCGACGCAGCAATAGCAGCGCCCCGCGCCACAACCGCCGATGTAGCGCGAGAGCACTTTCGCCTGGCGACCCTTGCCTTTGCCGGCGTGCGCGGTGGCCATCAGCCCGTCGAGCGGCCCGTAGAGGATGCAGGCGCGCCCGAATTGCGGCGCCGTGGACATGATGGAGATCCGGCCCTCCTGGAGGTGGCGGTTGAGAAGCTCCAACAGCGCTTCGCGCTCGCGCGGGGTGATGTCCATGGCCAGCATCTCCCGCCCGCGCCCGACGGGGATGAAATTGAAATGCACAAAAGTAGTGCAGCCGATGTCCTTGGCCAGTCCGATCATGTCCTCGACATGATGGTAGTTGAGGCGCGTGACGCACATCGCCAGGCCGGCGCGCAGGCCCGGCGTCGAGGCCACGTTCTTGATCCCCGCCACGCTCCGCTTCCAGGCGCCGGGCATTCCCCGGAAACCGTCGTGTTCCTCGGGCAGGATGGAATCGAGTGACACTTCCACGTACTTCACGCCGGATTCCACCAGGCGCTGGCAGGTCTCCGGCGTGAGCAGTGTTCCGTTGGTCGCCACCGTGGTGTGAACGCCGCGCTGCTTGCAGCGCTCCAGCACCTTCCAGATGTCTTTTGCGACCAGCGGCTCGCCGCCAGCGAGGGCGAGAAATGGAACGTATTCGTACGCCAGCTCATCGACCAGGCGGAGTTTCCGTTCCGTGGTCAATTCGTCGGCCAGCGGCTTGTGCCCGGCTTCCTGATAACAATGCTTGCAGGTAAGGTTGCAGGCCTGGGTGTAATTCCAAACCACGATGAGCGGCGAATAGAAGCGCTGCGGCGTGGTGAGGCCGAACTCGGCGATGCTGCGTGCCGTGTTGACCAGCGCCCGGGCCGTGGGGCGATGGTGCAGAACTTTCGTTTTCAGCGTCTCTTTGTTCACGCCTGCCCGCGAACGGAATAGTTCTATGGCGCGATGGGGTAACGCAAACTTCATGCGCTTCCACAACGTCAGGTCGGGGCGGTCGTAGGTCTCCAAGATTTCCTCCAGGTAGCACCGACCGTCGCTATTGCGACGGGTGAGCAGCCGGAGAAACTTCTGCATCGACGGCTTGGCCAGGTAATCCTCGAACTTATGCCGCTCAATGTTGGGTAGTGGGGAAACCTTCGGGACCGTGGCGCGCTGCGTGGTGCGAACTTGGTGTGCATCAAACATACGCTTCCTTTCCCCTGAAGCGGGTCCTGGGGAAGCGTTCACGAGGGTGCTAAGATATTACCTAAGTAGTTGGCAAAGGGCAAGCTCTCGGCCGGGAGAACTTGCCCCCGTGACGAATTCTCCGATATCCAGCCTCATTGATTCCGACAAGGATTAGGATGCCGGCGGACGACCTGCGGTGGCCCCAACAGGCGAAATAGGTGGTCCGGCGTGCTGTCGCGCCCCTCTGTGAGCGGCGGCCACCTCTTGGTCCCCTCCTTGCTGAGGGGAGGAGAAACATGTGCGATGGCAGCAACACCTAAAAGAGACCGGTGCTAGAATCTAGGCCTTCGCTGTGATCTTCAGTCCCTGACAAAGCAAAAGGGCTAGGTTCCTTCGCTTTGCTCAGGACGACAACAAACTGCTAGACGGCGACTTCCTCCTTTTCGGTCTCGGCCGAAGCGCCGCCGATCTGCACAAGTTCCGCCTTGGGTTTCTTGAGGACCAGCTGTTCGTAGACCTGGCGGGCCTGCTGAGCTTCCCAGGCGGCCTTGCGGCGCGCCTTGACTTCCTCGGCGGCGGTCATGGGCACGTCGTGCTCCTTGGAGCGCACGCGCGCGGCATCCTCGGCGTTGATCTTCAGGCTGATGTTCTCACTGGCGATGGGCACGGCCTTGCCGCGAGCGTAGATTTCGTGCTTGCCGTGCGTCTTGTACCACTCGGCGACCGTCGCGTTCTTGTACATGTTCTCGATGATGTTCCGCCAGCCGATGCCGGTGTTGTAGGCGCAGAAGGAAATCTCGCCCAGCTGCGTCGCGTAAGGGATGATGCACATCTCCGTGCGGCGGAAGTCGTAGTTGTACAGGTCCTGGAACCACATGCCGGCGATGAAGAGGAAGTTCCAGGGATCGGACCGGCGCTTCAGTGCATCTTCGTAAGTGCGGTTGGGATCGGAGGCGCCGTACTTCTTCCGCGCCCGCGCTTCGCCGGTAAGCGCGAACGACTTGTCAAACTTCTTGAGCAGGTCCACTAGAGCCAGGCTCTTGGGCGCCTGGAATGGCTTGTAGTTCTTCAGCAGGGCCAGACCCATCATCATGTTCGAGAACCACTTGCCCCGCCCGGCGTCGGTGATCTTGTGAATGTCCTGCACCAGTTGCGGGATGTCCAGGAACTGCGGCACGGGCGCCCATTCCTTGGTTTCCTTGTTGATCATGAGCGCCGTGCCGACGCCGCAATTGGGATGGCAGCCGCAGCTCACCTGGCCCCACTGCGCTTCCGGCCCGTGCACCAGATCGGCAAAATCCGCAAACGAACCCATCAGCGAGATGGGGAACCAGTCGCGCGTGGGCTCGGTGATGCCGGTCTGCTTCTTCACGTCGTGCGCGAGGTGCGAGAGCGTGTAGCGCTGGCGCAGGCGGCGCTCCGGCGTGATATCTTCGTCGCGGCCCGTGAAGGAAACCGGCTGAAAGGCCACGAAGGCGATCTTCTTGGGATTGTTGCGGGCGAAGTTGACGATGGGGCCCACTTGGTCGTTGTTTACGTTGTTGACGATGGTGACCACCAGGATAATCTCGATCCCCGCCTCGTGCATGTTCTCGATGGCCCGCAGCTTCACGTCGAAGAGGTTGCCGACCTGCCGGTGGCTGTTGGCGTCATTGCCGATGCCGTCGAATTGCAGGTAGGCGTAACGCAGGCCCGCCTCGAAGGCGCGCCGGCAGAATTCTTTGCTCTTCGCGAACTCGATGCCGTTGGTCGCCGCCTGCACGCTGTTGAAGCCCAACTTGCGCGCGTAGCGCACGGCGTCGATGAAGTAAGGCGACATCGTGGGCTCGCCGCCCGAAAACTGCACGGACATCTGGCGGCGCGGCTTGATCTTGGTGGCGTTGTCGAGAATTTCTTTGACGTCTTCCCAGGCCAGTTCGTGTACGAAGCCGACTTGGTTGGCGTCCATGAAGCAGGGATCGCACATCATGTTGCAGCGGTTGGTGAGGTCCACGGTGAGGACCGAGCCGCGGCCGTGCTTGATGGTGCTGGAGCCGTGGTTGTGCAGGTCCTCGTCATTGTGAGCGCGAATGTCGCGTCCGGGGAAATTCTTCTCGATCCACTGCAAGAAGTTGACGTCCACGGCCATCATGTCTTCGTAGTGGCCGTGGATGGGGCAGTCCTTGACCATCCAGACCTGGCCGTCGCGCTCGATGATGGTGGCTTTGACCTCGCCGACCTTTTCAGTGAGCAGGTCCTTCCAGTGCTTCTTGCCGCTAATGATCGCCTCGCGCGCCTCCTTGACGCAGCCCGGGCAGAGCGAGTCGGTCTCGCGCGGCCAGCCGAGGGGCGGCTTGGTCTTCTGCCAGGATTTGAGCAGCGGCTTGTCCGACCATTTAGGCGTGAAGGAGGGATTGGGTTTGTACTTGTTGAAAAACTGGATGCCGTCAAACGCAACGTCTGCCACCGCCGTGGCCGCCCGATCCACATATTTCATCAGCCGTTGTCCGCGAATCCTTGGCATGAGATACTCCTCTCTTCTTTGTCGAAAGATGGCCCGCAGCTCACCTCTGGGCGGGCGCCAAAACTTGTCTGAACAGGTTCTGATTTGGGGCTTTCCCTGAAAACTACCGGCTTCTCCCAAGGGGTGCAACTCGACTATGGGAGGTTTGCGAAAACGTTGCGATCAGCCCCAAGCTTCCCTAGCAAGCCCCGAGCTATACAGGGCCAATTATTGATTGTTGGCAATTCCTGCAAAGACGTTAAGCACATTTCGCTGAATGGCGATAATCCGGGGTTGGAATGCACAAAATGTCTTGCGAACGGAGACTCGCAATCCCTTTCAAAATCAACGAGTTGGGTCGTAAGGGTGCCTTCTGGCTCTCCGACGCAGCCCTAGCCACCCGAAACGCTTTCATGGGGCCAGCCCGACCAGCCTGTTCAGATAACGGTCCAGTTCACGAACGCGCAGCAGCTTGGCAAGTAGGGCGGTCAAGAGGAAGCCCGTCAGGCTGGCGATGACCAGCACGGCAAGGGCACGCAGCGTGCTATGCCAGCCGAGACGCGGCTCGAGCCAGTTGACGAGCTGATGCGCGGCTGCGGCGGCGAGCGCCGAGGCGGCCGTCACCTTGAGGAAGAATGCTACGAGGGCGGAGGATTCCCGGTCGCGCGTGCGACGCGCCAGCAGGACGAATAGGACGATCATATAAACGATAATCCCAATCGAGCTGGCGAGCGCCAGTCCCAGGTGCTGGCTGCGGCGCACCAGGAGCCAGTAAACAGGCAGATTCAGAAACGTCAGCACGGTCCCCACAACCGCCGGGGTGATCGTGTCGCGGGTGGCGTAAAAGCCGCGCGAGAGGATGTTCTGCACGCCCCAGGCGAACAGGCCAAAGGAGAAGAAGACCAGGGTTGCCGCGGTGGCCTCCAGATCCGGGCCCGTCAGACGGGTGTGGGAGAAGATGAAATAGACGAGCGGGCGACTCTGCGCCATGGTCAGCGCTCCGATGGGAACGAGGAGCAGGATCGTGCCCTTGAGCGTGCTCGCGAGCGCGCGGTTCAATTCCTCGAACTTTCCTTCCGCGTAAAGCTGGGCGAGGAAAGGGAAGGAGGCAACGCCAATCGCCTGCCCGACCACGCCCAGGGGCACGCGCATCAAGGTCTTGGCATAGCTCAGCCAGGTGATCGATGCCGGCTGGAGGTACGAGCCGAACCAGCGGATGATCCAGTCGTCGGTGAAGACGAGCGAGAGCGCTAGCATGATGGGGACCGACAGCTTGACGAAAAGAATGAACCCGGAATGACGAACGTTGGCATTTGGCGTGAAGCGTGCTCCGGCACGCGAAGCTCCGTAAACTTGCAGTAGAAAGTTTCCCGCCAGCGCGCCGGCCAGCACGCCCACGGCAAATCCCGTAATCCCGAAGCGAGAGGACAACAGCACGCCGCCCAGGATGATTCCCAGGTTGTAGACGACGGGCGCGAGCGAGGGCACCACGAACTGGCCCTTGGCGTACTGGACGGCGCTCAGGATGCTGCCGAGATAGAAGCAGAGCTGCGCGGGGAGCATCAGCCGGGTCAGGAAAACCACCTGGGCCTTCTGTTCCGGGTCGAAGCCCGGGGCGAGCAGAGGCACCAGGCGCGGCGCAAACACTTCGCCGACGACCGTCAGCCCGAGCAGCGCCGTCCCCATCACCGTGATGACGGTGGAGAAGACGCGCCAACCCTCGTCCTCGCGATTCTCGGCGGCGTATTTGGAGAAGACGGGAATAAAGGTGAGGCTCAGCGAGCCGCCCGCCACCAGATAATTCAGGAAATCGGGGAGGGTGAACGCCGCGTAGTAGGCGTCGGTGATAGCGTTGGAGCCGATCTGGTGGGCGACCGTCCAGTCGCGCAAAAAGCCCAGGATGCGGCTCAGGAGCACGCTCACCATCACGATGCCTGCCGACTGCGCGATGCGGCGCGTCACGGAAACGGTCATGGGCGAAGATGTATCACGAACCGCGGGGATTTGCCTAGTGCCGTTCCAACTCGATTCGCCTTTGGACTATGCGTACCTTCTGCACCCTGAGATCAATGACTTGGGTTGACCTCACGGACCGGGATTAGCCCAGTCAAGTTGGAACGGCACTAGTTTTGATGTGTCGGCGGGAAAGCGGGTCAGCTTTCGAGGTCGACCGGTTGCGGCAGGGGGAAGCGCGTGTGGCAGGCCCGGCAGCGCACCATGGGCCCGCGGAGAAGCATGCGCTCCCAGACGAGGCGATGCGAGCGGCGGAAATCCTTCTTGCCGCATCGGGGGCAGGCCCCCGGGATTTCGGCCTTGCTCGCCTGATTCCGCTCTACCCGGGGGGCGGTCCGTTCCGGGCGCCGGGGAGTCAGCCGCAGGCGATGGCAGCGCGAGCACATCCGCAGCCGGTAGCCGAAGAGCTTCACCAGCGCGTAGAGGAAGCCGTGGTGGATGCTCTCCGTCTTTTCCGCTCCGCATTTGCGACAGGGCTCGGCCATAGTTCCCGAGTGAAGAATAACTACATAGCCGTTGCAAGGCAAGCAATACTCGGCGGCCCCGATGAGCTGCGCCGGGCAGTTTGATGCTGTAGAGGCGAGTTGACCTCGCCATTGGCGGATTTGCCTCGTTCGGCAGCGGACGGCGTAAGGCTCCGCCACCTCGAAGGGATTGTCATGCGCCGGGCGGCAAGCATTGAGACGGCGCGACAGCGGGCGTAGAATCAGGCGGCGCGCTGGCGCGGTTGGGGCACCTGGGGCGAATGATTCTACGGAGGTATTTTCCATGATTTCACTTTCGCGACGTGAACTGCTGGTCTCGCTGCTGGCTTTGCCCGGAGCGCTGCCGGCCGTGCTGCCTGCGAAGGACGATTGGATTCCGCTCTTTGACGGCCGCACGCTGCGCGGCTGGAAGGCCGGCGGGCTGGAAGATTCCTGGCGCGTGGTGGACGGCCAGATTGCCGCCGACGGGCCGCGCTCGCACCTCTATTACGCGGGGCGCGTGCGCAACGCGGCCTTCAGGAATTTTGAATTGAAAGCGGAAGTGCTGGCGCGCCCGGGTGCGAATTCTGGCATCTATTTCCACACCGCGTTCCAGCCCAACGGTTGGCCGAAGAAAGGCTTCGAAGTCCAGATCAACAACACCCAGAAGGGCAGTGGGAACTATATCGAGCGACGCAAGACCGGCTCCCTCTACGGCGTGCGCAACATCTACAAGGCGCTGGTCAAGGACGACGAGTGGTTCCAAATGCACGTTTTGGTGCGCGGCAAGCAGGTCCAGGTGCGGCTGAACGACGCGCTGGTGGTGGATTACGTCGAGCCCGGCCCGCCGATTCACGAAGGCGACCTGGCCGGCCGCTACCTCGACCGCGGGACGTTCGCGCTGCAATGCCACGACCCCAAGTCAAAAGCCTTCTTCCGCAACATCCGGGTGAAGCCGCTGGCGGACGACCTCGCGACGCCGAACGTCGAGCCGCCGGTGGTGGACGACGTCTACCGCGAGCTCGCGCGATTGAACGCCCAGAACTTCCCCGTCGTCGATTATCACGTTCACCTGAAGGGCGGGCTGACGATCGAGGAAGCGCTGCGTGAATCGCGCCGCCTGGGGATCATGTACGGCATCGCCATCAACGGCGGGCTGGGTTTTCCCGTGACCAACGACGCTGCTGCGGAGGAATTCCTCCGCAGCATGCAGGGCCAGCCGGTTTTCGTCGCGTTGCAGGGCGAGGGCCGCGAGTGGGTGAAGCTGTTCTCGCGCGAGACCGTTGCCAAGTTCGACTACGCCTTCACCGACGCCATGACCTTCACCGACGACAACGGCAAGCGCATGCGCCTCTGGATCGACGACGAGGTGGGCGAGATCCCCGACAAGCAGCGCTTCGTCGATATGTGCGTGAACCGCATCCTGGGCGTGCTCAATTACGAGCCCATCGATATCTACGTTAATCCGACCTTCCTGCCCAAAGCCCTGATGGGCGACTATGACGCTCTCTGGACGCCGGAGCGCATGCAGGCCGTCATCGACGCTGCCCGGCGGAACGACGTCGCCATCGAAATCAACAACACCTACCGCATTCCCCACACGGCGTTTATTAAGAAGGCGAAGCAGGCGAGCATCAAGTTCTCCTTCGGCACCAACAACGCCGGCCGGGAACTGGGAAGGATGGAATACTGCCTGGCGATGGTGAAGGAGTGCGGGCTCCAGTGGCAGGATATCTTCGTCCCCAAACCCGACGGCGAGAAAGCCGCGCAGCGCCGCGCCCCCGCCGCGTAAAGGGTGACGCACACCTGAATTGAAAGGTCTGCGCTAACCCGCGTTCTGAGCACGTCATCGAGACCGCCCATCCCTCGTAGGGAGGTTCACATGAGTTCCTACACACGTCGCAATCTTATCCGCCGGGGCGTTGAGGGCGCGGCCGGCCTCGGATTGTTGATGGCCGGAAGACGCGCCCCAGCCGCAGCGGTGCCCCAGGGGCAGGAGCTTGCCCCGCCGCCGGGGGAGCGGCGGAGCGCCCTAGGCCGGGCAGTGGAAGTGACGGTCACGCGCGACGTGGTTCGGGAAAACTTCGGCGGAGTGGGATTCCACGCCGAGATGTTTCTGAACGACAGCACGCCGGATTTCTTCGACCAGGTCGTGGCCAAGCGCTGGCGGGAGTTGAATCCGCGTTTTGCGCGCCTCTTCCACCACTGGCAGCCGGACCGCCCGGGCACGCGCGACGCGAAGGTCTTGGAGGCGATGGTCCGGCAACTGGTTTTTATGAAGGAAGCCGCAGATACGGAGATTTATCTCACCACCGGCGAGCTCAAGTACACGGTGAGCGAGGAAGATCGCCACGCTTACGCGCACGCGGTGGTGGATGATCTGGAGTATCTGATCAACTCCGGCGCAACCAACCTGAAGTATTACTGCTCGACCAACGAGCTATCGCTCGGCGAGTGGGCAGGGATGTACCGCAACTTGCCGCGCTTCCGCAGCTATCAGCAACCGATCTTCGAGGAAATCAAAAGGCGGAACCTGGGGATCAAACTCCTGGCGACCGATGCCTCACCCATTATTTACTGGGACACGCTCGCCTGGGCGGCGCAGAACATGGACGACATCACCGGCATCTATGGCGGCCACGACTACTTCAACGAGCACGCCCCGGACGACCTGGGTTTCTACGCCTGGTTCCGCGACAAATGCCGCTGGGCCGTGGATCTCGCCCGCTCCAAAGGAAAGGATTTCATTCTCGGCGAGTTTGGGCCCGCGCAATATCAGGAATTGAAATATGCCGTACGCTGGGACACCTGCAAATACTACGGTACGCCCCTCGAGCCGCTGGCGGGCGTGCAACTCGCCGAAGCCGCGATCGCCGCCCTCAATGCCGGCGTCTATGCGATGGGCTATTGGACTTTCATGGACTACCCGGACACCAAGGGCGAGCGCTATATCAACCAGTGGGGACTCTTCAAGTGGCTCACCAACGGCGGCGTGACCCGCGCGCCCTACTATGCCTACGGTCTGCTCACCAAATTCTTCCGCGGCCCGGCCACGGTCTATCAGGTTGACGCCGGAGACGAGAAGCTTCGCGCCGTGGCGCTACAGCACGAAGAGACGAAGACCTGGTCTGTGGCGGTCCTCAGCCGCGCCGCGCAAGACGTTTCCATCAAGCTCTCACTCGCGAGCGCGGGCCCAGCGACGGACTTCCGGAAATATCTCTATGACCCGCGCAACGTTCCCGTCACGGAAGATGGCGACCTGCAGGGGCCGGAAGGCAAGCTTACCCTGCGCGACGGCCAGCTGAGCGATACCCTCCGGGCGGGCACGCTGGCTGTCTATACGACGGCGTACGATGATGCTCCGCCTGCTGCCGTCCGCGGTCTCAACATCGCCCGTATTCGCGACACGCGTGTTCCAGGTTCCGCCGCAGATGCCAGGCGGCTGCGGTGGACGGCCAACACCGAGAGCGACCTTTGCTACTACTGCGTCTTCCACAACGGCGTTCGGATCGGGTCGACGGTGGCGACGGAATTCATCGATGCCGGCCCCACGGCGGAAGAACCGGGAAAGTACTCGGTCGTGGCCGTGGACCGCTCCGGCAACCGCAGCGGATGACTGGTAGTCACGGTCGGGGCTTTTCCGGCCGTGGCTGGCGCATGCCTTCGGGGTCTGCGGTGACTGCATTCAATGCGCCTACGGCGCGCAGACCTGAACTGAAAGGTCTGCGCCAGTCCCACGATGCGTGAATTCCTTGAGATGTTGGCATAGTGCAACAGATGGATTTCGGCGAATGGGTTGCCTAATTCTCCGGCATCACAAAGCGATGTCGGCGCCACCCGCCAAGTAAGGGACCAGCGAAGAAGCGTCAAGCTGTTTTCCGCGGGTAGCGTGTCCCGATCTACTTTTTGGGTGGCGAGCCATCCGCGACGAACCATCCGCTTCACTTTCCGAAATGGAAAACGACGCCGGCGGAGCATTCAAGGTTCTGCCCTACCCCGCTAATCGGAAACGTCGCGCCGCTTGAGGATTGGGAGGGAAGCCCGAAGGTGGGCGAGCCGGCCACGTGGTCGCGAACGTCGAAGCGCAGTCCGAGTCGGCGCAGGAGCTTCACCTCAGCACCCGCGCCGAAATTGAAGCCGATTTTGTCGTCGGGAGCGAGCGTCGCCGTCACCCCTGTGAAGCCCACGGAATTAGCCAAGTCTTTCGCGCCGCTCGTCGGCGAGAACCGGTCATACTCGAGGCCCGCGGTCAGATAAGGCCGGACGCCGTAAAACGAAACCGGCGCATGCGCGACCAGGTTAGCGCTGATCCTATGATTCCGCGCACCGTACCCTGTCTCCGGCGCGGGTTTCCAGCTGAGGTCGGAGAGGCGAAGGTTATTGCGGCCGAAAGCGTAGGAACCTTCGATGCCAAAGATCTTGCCGAGCGCTACTTCGCCGCCCACCACAAACTTGCTGCCGTCTGCGTAGTCGGAGCCATAGTCGGTGCCCGTCGAGGAAGTGAAAGTCTTGGTGTCGAACCGCGAGGCGCCGCCGCCCATTGCGAAAATTCTAAAGTCTTTAGCGTGGGCCGCTGCCGCACTCACGCCCAGCGCCCCCGCCACGAGCAGAGTCTCAAGAAGCTTGCGAATCTTCATCTTTGAATAACCTCCTGGGGTATTATAAGATTTCCTCGCACACGCGCCCACTCCTTGCGGGCGAAAAGTAAGCCTGCGCCGCCTTGAGGCGCACCTATCTTATGGGCCGCCGCTGTGTCCAGCAAGACGCAGGTCGCCTGCTTTGAAAATTCTGTGACCTAAACGACAAACAGCACACCCGGCCTGCGCAGGCCAGATTCCTTCCGTGAAAGAGCCCTCGTGTGGTGGTGCGCTAGAGTGCTTCTTTCACCCTGTACGTCGCCGGACAGCTGAGGACCTCATACCCACACCGGTTCGATGCAGGTGGTTTCGAAGAAGGTTGGTTGGGTAGCTCCGTCGGCTCGAAGAATGCGCGTGCCACCAGGGCGACGAATCGCGGAAAGACAAGTAATAGGTCACTGAGAATGGCAGGTTGCCACGGTTAGTCCCGCACAGAGGGATGACCGTGGGCTATTCCCTTTGATGCCGGGCTAAAGTCCGGCGCTACGAATCCATGAACTCACAGTCACTTCAGATTGCGCATTGACCGTGGCTACGAGCTGCTGCTTTGAGACTTCGGAGTAGACTCCTCCGGTCCCCCTGGAGATTTCTTGGAGGGTCTTCTTGCCATTGGCCCTGTCGGGGGGCGCCCCACCCCCGCCGGGAGGTCCGAAGTTGGTAGGGCGGCCCCCCCGATGCCCTTGTCAACGAAGCGAATGGTATAGACCAGCGTGTCGGCACGCCGGGCTGCCGTGATCGCTTGGACCATCGATAACTTGCTTCCAATGTCATCCCCATCCTCCAGTACGATGATCACCTTCCGGCCGGTCTGCGGTCTCAGTATCTCGTTGGAATCAAGATAAATCGCGTCCCAGGAGTCTTGACGGATTGTGGCTCAGCATGCTAGCCTATAGTCCCATGGAGAGGGAATCGAAATCCGGGCTGGCGTGGGCGTGGCAAGGGCGCGCGCTGGGAACGTTACTTCACAGCGGGTTATACCGCATCCTCACGCCGGATTTCTTGTCGAAAAGGCGGCCGGGGCCTCTTATATAGCTCATGTCGAAGCTGGAATGTCATTTAGAATAAGCAACTTGCAACATTTTCTTATTGACCGAAGCTATGAAATTGTTCAAAACAACGGATGTGACAAAATCTGTACAAAGCTAAAAAGTCGTTTGTTTTCAATGCAACTTGTTGACAAAATTTGGTCAAAGCTAAACCAGGAGGAAGACTCTAGCACGGAAGTGACGCATCCATCGCAGTTCCAGCAATGTGTGTGAGGGGCCGCAATGCCGAGATTCCCCGTCCGTCGGCTGACAGACTCAGAATGACAATCTCCGCCTGTCACCCCAGGACCGGGGCATCAGTTGCGTTGGTAGGAGGCGGCGGCGTTGGCCAGATATTCGAGCGAGGCGGGGGCAATGACGCGGTAGTGGACGGCGCGAGGGTTCTTCACCTGGCGGATGGCCACGGAGTCGCAGAAGACGATGTCGGCGCCGCGCAGGGCCGCGAGGTCATCCTGCGGCAGAAGAATCTGGCAGAGGGTATGTTTGCGTCCCACCGCTGCGGCGAGCAGGCTGATGGCCGTCTTGAGAAAGCCATGGCTTACCGAAACCACGGCGATTACGGAAGGTTCGGCGAGCCGCCGGATGCGCTCCACGTGCAGGTCGGCGGAGTTGAAGCCGATGGGAATGATAAGGTGCGCCCGGGGAACAAGTGGCTTGACGTCTTCCAGTCCGTACTGCGGAACCACCACCAGCGCGCCGATGGCCAGGCCGGGATTGGCGGCCAGTTCTTCCCGCGAGCAGTTCTCGACCGGCCAGCGGAGGGCGTCGGAGATTTCCTGCCCCAGCAGGCGCCGCAGGCCCGCTTCCTGGTCCACCACCAGAACGTGATCGGGCGGCTCGGCGAGCAGGCGCTCGCGAAAGCGTTCGCGCAAGGCCTGAAGCGAGTAGCCGCGCTCCCGTGCCGCCTGAACAGCCATGTTAATGAGCTCGTCGAGTCCTTCGGGGGCCCCCTGGCGGAGCATGTCGGCGTGCGAGCGCACCAGCACCCGGCTGCCGCGCCGCCGCACCAGCCAGGTCCGGCGCACCAGCTCCTTATAAGCGTGGCTCACCGTGTTGTGATGAATCTTCAGGCGCCGCGCCAGCTCGCGCACGCTGGGAAGCGGCTGGCCCGGCTTCAGCTTGTCGGTCGAGATCAGGAAGACGATCTGCTCCGCCAGTTGCTGGCGGATGGGTACTTCGCTCTCCCGGCTGATGTGAATGTCCATGTCGCAAACCGCTCCAGCGACCGCTCTGTCAACAAAGGATGACTGGTCCCGAAAGGTTCGTTCATTCTACCTTAAATGGCCGGGCCTGATACTCCGAACAAGTCTCTCTCCACCGCGCGCAACGCGCCGACGTATGACAGCGCGGGAACTGTCATGGCCAGCGCTTCTCGGCGCGCGCACTAACGCCATTCTTCCGGCGGGAGTCTTGAATTGTCGCCGGGAAGGAAGTACCGTAGGCGCGCTTTGAGATGAACTTCAGTCACGAAAATTCAACAACTTATCCGGCGCACGGCTACGGGGACCTGCTCCGCCGTCCGGGCTTCGCCTCACTGCTGGGCGCACAGGCTCTGGCGGTTTTTGACGACAACACCTTCCGGCAACTTCTGGCGCTCTTTATCGCCGCCCATGTGGCCTCGATTGAATCGAGAAGCCTGCTGATCTCCGCCGCCACTGGGTTGTTCGTCCTCCCCTATATCCTGCTCTCGGCATACGCCGGCCAAGTCGCCGACCGCTTCAGCAAGCGCCACGTAATCATGTCCATGAAGGTCGTCGAGGCGGTCCTGCTGGTTTGCGCGGCGGCGGCGATGTACATCGGCCATATCAGAGGCATGCTGGTGATGCTCTTCCTGCTGGGGATTCACAGCGCTTTCCTCGACCCGGCCAAAGAAGGAATCCTGCCGCAATTGTTCCCGGAGCACGACCTCCCGCTGGCCAACGGCCTGATGCAGCTGACGATCTACTCGATGATTGTCCTCGGGCCGGTCGCGGGCGGTTTCCTCCTCGATGCGTTTCCTGCGCGGCCGCACATTCCTGTCGCCTTGCTGGTCGGAATGGCTCTCACCGGCCTGGCGTTAGCCTGGCGCATTGAACGTGTGCCGCCCATCGGCGCGCACGAAAAGTTCCGCTGGAATCCTCTGGGCGAGTTCTGGCACGACTTTGGGGAGATTCGAGCTTCCAAGCCGCTGCTGCTGACGGTGCTGGCGATTGCCTACTTCTGGCTGCTGGGAGCTGTCTATCTCCAGAATGTCGTGGGCTACGGCCGCGACCTTCTCCACCTCGGGAACGCCGGCATCAGCGTGCTGACGGCCGCGGTCTCGGTGGGGATCGGACTGGGCGCCTTCGCAGCAGGGAAACTTTCCGGCAAGCAGGTGGAGTTGGGCCTGGTCCCGATCGGATCGGTCGGGCTGGGGATTTTTGGTGTTGCCCTCTACTTCACACATCATTCCTTCCCGCTGACGCTGGCAGGACACTTTCTGGTAGGCCTTGCGGGAGGGATATTCATCATTCCTCTTCAGTCGTTCCTCCAGGCCCGCGCCGGCGAGCACTCCAAAGGGCGCGTTATCGCCGCCTCGAACGTGCTGACTTTCACCGGCGTATTCCTGGGAGCAGGCCTATTTGAGCTGCTCTCGGGGCCCCTCGGTCTCGAGCCGCACGAAGTTTTGCTGGTGATGGCCACTCTCTCCTTTGCCGTGACCGCCTACATTCTGACCGTCCTTCCCGACTTCACGATTCGTCTCGCCTTTTTCCTTCTTACCCACTCGATTTGCCGCATCAAGGTGCGGGGGCGCCAGAACCTGCCCCTCCGTGGCGGAGCGCTGCTGGTCTCAAACCACGTCTCCTTCATCGACCCGTTCCTCATCGGCGCCTCGACCGAGCGCTTCATCCGTTTCCTCTTGTATCGCAGCTTCTATGCGCGGCCCGGCCTGCGCTGGTTTGCGAAGCTGATGGGGGCGATTCCGATCGCCGAGCAGGACACGCCGCACCAGGTGGTGCAATCGCTGCGCACGGCGCAGGCGCGGCTGCGTGAGGGCGAACTCGTCTGCATCTTCGCCGAGGGCGCCATCACGCGCACCGGCAACTTGTTGCGCTTCCATCGCGGCTTCGAGCACATCATGCGCGGCATGAATGCCCCGATCATTCCCGTCCACCTCGACGGCGTCTGGGGCGGCATCTTCAGCTACGGACGGGGCAAACTCTTCCTCAAGTGGCTGCGCCGCCTCCCCCACCCGCTGACGGTGAGCATCGGCGCGCCGCTCGCCTCGAATGCTACGGCGTTTCAGGTCCGCCAAGCCGTCCTGAAACTGAGCGCCGAGGCCTTCGCGCAGCGTGACGTGACGCAGCGCACCCTGGCGGAATCGTTCATCAATTCCGCCAAGCGTCAGTGGCGCCACCTCGCCCTGGCCGATTCCCTGGGAAAGACTTTGACCTTTGGCCACACGCTCGTCGGCGCCATGCTTTTCCGCCGGCTCATCCAGAGGCGGCACCGCAGTGAGGAGATGATCGGCGTGCTGCTGCCGCCCATGGTGCCGAGCGCCCTGCTCAATATCGGCATCACACTGGCCGGAAGGGTGCCTGTCAATCTGAACTACACCACCGGGCCGGAAGCGCTTGCGGCGGCTATCGAGCGCTGCGAACTGAAGACGATTTTCACTTCGCAGAAGCTCCTGGCGCGACTTGGCATCGCGCCCCGCCCGGAGATGGTGATGATCGAAGACGTGACGCAGGAGTTTCCGGGCAGCTTCAAAATTGTTTATGGCGTCGCGGCGCGGCTGCTGCCCCACTCGCTATTGCGCTGGTGGCTCGTGCCGCGCGGGGTTGGGCTGGATTCCCTCGCCACGGTCATCTTCTCGAGCGGCAGCACCGGCCTGCCCAGGGGCGTCCTGCTCAGCCAGCGCAACATCGTCTCCAACGTGGAAGGCTCCCGGCTGGCCATCGGCATCAAACCGAACGATTGCCTGCTGGGCATTCTCCCCTTCTTCCATTCCTTCGGATTCACCGTGGGATTGTGGCTGCCGCTCCTCTCCGGTTGCAGCGTGGCCTTCCACACCAATCCGCTCGAGGCGCGCACGGTTGGCGAACTCTGCCGCAAGCACGGCGTGACCGTGCTGATCGGCACGCCGAGCTTCGCCTGGAAATACGTCCAGGTGTGCACGCGCGAGGATTTCGCGCATCTGCGCATGGCCATCGTGGGCGCGGAGAAAATGAAACCCGCACTGGGGAGGGCCTTCCAGGAGAAATTCGGGGTGCCGATCTTCGAGGGCTACGGCTGCACGGAACTTTCCCCGGTCGTGGCCGTGGGCGTCCCGAACTATCAGGGACCCGATCGGGTGCAGGTCGGTCACAAGCTTGGCTCGGTCGGACATCCCATTCCTGGCGTCGCCGTGCAGGTCGTTCATCCCGACACGCTGCAGGAGCTGGGCCCCGAGCAGGAAGGCATGCTCCTGGCAAGCGGTCCGGGGGTGATGCTGGGCTATCTCGGCGATCCGGAGAAAACCCGCCAGGCGATCACCGAAGACGGCGCCTACGTTACGGGCGACGTCGCGCACCTGGATGAAGACGGATTCATCACCATCACCGACCGCCTGAGCCGCTTCTCCAAGATCGCCGGCGAGATGGTGCCGCACGTCCGCATCGAAGACGCCCTGCACCAGACCCTCGGCTGCTCCGACGTCCGCATGGTCGTGACTTCCATTCCCGATGAACAGAAGGGCGAGAAGCTGGCGGTACTCTATACGGAATTGGACGTGGAGCTGGATGAACTGTTGCGACGATTAAGAGAGAGCGATCTGCCCAAGCTGTGGATTCCCAAGAAGGAGACCTTCTTTAGGGTTGATTCCCTGCCCGTCCTCGGCACCGGCAAGCTCGACCTGAAACGTATCAAGGACACGGCGCGGAAATTTGCCGCCGCGATACCCACCTTGCCCCCGTCGTAGCGGCGGCACATCTTGCCGCTCACAGACCGGAGTTACCCCAGCCACTGCGGGTTGTGGACGGTGCCGTCGTAGGAGTCGGAGGTCTTGAAGGGCTCGAACTGTCCGGCGCGCGCGACGGTGGCGGTCTTGGCACGCAACGCGGCGAGTTCCTTCTCTCCCAGTGGTTTGAAAGTGCGCGCCGCCTCCAGCGCTTGCTCGAGCCGCCCCATCGAATCGATGCCCGTAATCATCACCGAGACGGGCAGGCTCATGACGTAGTGGTAGGCCTCGATGGCGGTGACCGTCTTGGTCTCAAAGAGGTGGCCCTCGGCGAGAGGCTTCATCCCCAGCGCGCCGATGCCGTGCTTGACGAGCACCGGAAGGACTTTGTTCTGAAAACTCTTGAAGTGATAGTCAAGCAGGTTGATGGGCATCTGTACGGCGTCAAAGGTGAACCCATGCTGGAGTGCGGTCTCGATCATCTTGAGGTGGATATCGGGGTCCTTGTGGCCCGTGAATCCGATGTAGCGGATCTTGCCCGCCTTCTTCGCCGCGCTGAGGGCCTCGAAGGCGCCGCCCGCGCCGAAGATGCGCTCCGGGTCGCCGGGCCGGATGACCTCGTGAAATTGCATGAGGTCAATGACGTCGGTCTCGAGCCGGCGCAGACAGTCGTCAACCTGCTTGGTTGCGGACGACTTCGTCTGCCCGTCGATCTTGGACATCAGGAAAACCTTCTGGCGCCGGCCGTCGTGCAGGGCTTTGCCCATCCACTCTTCGCTGCGGCCATCATGGTAGTCCCAACAGTTGTCCATAAAGTTGATGCCGTGTTCGATGGCGGCGTGCACGAGGTGCACGGCCGTCGCTTCGTCCGCCGCGTTGCCGAGGTGGTAGCCGCCCAGACCGACGAGCGAGACCCTTTCCTTGCTGCGCCCCAGAGTGCGATAGGGCATTTCGCCAGTGCTGGCGCGCAGCGATTCGCCGACAGAAAATCCCGCGCTTGCTCCCGCGATGCTCACCGCAACTCTACCCAGAAAATCTCTGCGGTTGTGCCTTGGTGCATCCATGTCCGCCTCCTTGAATGTTGCTTCTTGATTCGTCTGGCAGCCCCGTTCGCCCGTTGGATGCAAAGTATGATAGCACGCGCGGACAAGTGTCGCGCCGGCCCTTGGGCCAACCTAGCCCGTGGCCAAGCTCGTCGAAGGCACCCAATAAGTCGCCGCTGGCAACCTCGACTTCCGGCTGGATGTTCGCAGCCGCGACGAAATCGGCGCCTTGTCGTAATTGTCTCCGGCGAGGTCGTGATGGGAAGGCATCGGGAGTCAGGACCGGCGGGGTCTTGCCGTCATCGGCTCCAACGTGGAATCTCCGTGCACCAGCAGTGCGAATGACCTCCACCTGCTATCCCGCAATTTGCAGCGAAGTGCAGACTGTTGCACATTCAGTGAATTAAAGTATTCACACCCATCCGCGCATATTATAGAAAGGCTTTATTTACAATAAGTTATACGTGCAACAATCATTCTCAGCTTTGGATTCGAAATTGCCTATCAAGACAGCGTACCGGGGTAGGAGGAGTCTGTAGAGGTGATACGCTCCCGAAGAGGAGCGGACAAGAAGTAACCCCCCTCGTGCCAGAGGACATTCGTCCTTGAGGGGAGAGTTAAGCCCGTTCCCGACTCCCGGGCAACAGGTAAGGTACGTGCCAAGATAACCCGCCGACCCAATCCCAGGGCCGGGTGTTTTGGAGGGGGACAACTCGCATGAAGCGGAAGAACCCTGGGTTCTCGATGCTGGAGTTGTTGATCGTCATTGCCATCATGGGGGTCATTGCGGCTTTTGCCCTGCCTAGCGCCATCAACTTTGTAAAATCCTATCGTCTCCACGCCGACGCTTCGGCGATCGCTTCGCAGCTCAACCTCACGCGTTTTCGCGCCACCTCCCAGTACACGCCCTATCGTCTGCGCATCGACGCCGCTAATCGGCTTTTCTTCAGGGAGAAACTCAATTCCTCGTACGGCTCTCCCTACACGGAGGAGTCCTATCCCCTGCAGGTTGGCAATACATTTCTTTCGGCGGACCCGGTGACCGCGCGACCGGGGACGCTCGATTCGACCTTCTCCGGCGCCTCTACGTCAATCTACTTCAATACACGCGGGCTGCCGGTGGATAGCACCGGAACTCCGACCAACAGCAATGTGGTGTACTTGCAGAACAACAGCAATCTGAACGACGCGGTGACCGTGTCGCTGGGTGGCCGCATCACTATTTGGAATTACTCCGCGGGTTCAAGCGCGTGGGTGGCTCGATGAATGGCGGCCAAGACGAAGGAGTCGTTATGTCCAGAAACGAGCAAGGCGTAACCCTGGTCGAGGTCATGATTGCGGTGCTGATCTCGATGTTTGTGATGACCTCCCTGGGGAGCGTGGTGTTCTTCGCCACGGTGCAGAACAAGAACCAGGGCGTGGAAATGAGTCGTGTGACGGTTTACGCGCAGGACAAGATCGAAACTCTGATGAACCTGGACTGGTACGACTGCACGGAAACGACTCCCGCCGCCGGCTGCAACACCACCGGCTTCACGGGGTCGGGTTGGAATCAGGGACTCAAGGCGGGCGGAACGCTCGCCCATGCAACGACCTGTCCGGCGTCCGGGTCAGCGGCGGTTGGCTACATCGACTACCTCGATGCCAGTGGCAACCAGTTGACGGGAACCGATTGCAGTTCCATCGGGAATTACGCCTACCAGCGGCAATGGCAGATCACCGACACCATCGCGACCGGGGCAGGCACACCGGGAATGAAACGCATCGACGTCCAAGTGTGGAGCCACAATGCCGTCAACACCGGCGCCGCCGCTCCTTCGGCGATGTTGACGACCTACCTTTCGGAGTAGGTAAAGACCATGAGAATACGTGAAACGAGCACGCTTTCTGAACGGCACGCGACCCGGGGCGCCAAGGCGAGCGGGTTCTCGCTTCTGGAAGTCCTGGTCAGCGTCATGATCATCACGGTGCTGATGTCTGCCGTTTTCCAGTTTCTGCGCTTTAATCAGCAGCGGTACCGGGGCGATCAATTGCTTGCTGAGCGCAACCAAGGGGCCCGCAGTGCGCTGGAACTGATGACGCAAGAACTCCAGCAGGCCGGGCATAACCCCAACTTCTCGCCGCAGAAAACGCTGGCCGCCGCGATCTCCCCCACCGGAGGCATTGTCAGCGTTTCTGTGAACAACACCACGGGAATAATTTACGGCAACTTGGTGGAGATCGGCTCCAGCGCCAGCGACCCGAACCGCGAGGTCGTCGAAGTCAAGGGAGACTCCACCCACAGCATCACGTCCAACAGTTTCCCGGCGATCATCACGCTGTCCCACGCCTCCGGCCAGCCGGTCTTTAGCCGTTCCCTTCCCTTTCCCAACGGCATCCTGTACAGCGCCAGTGCGGTGGGCACGAATCAGTCCGTGACCGTGAATGTCATCCAGTATTTTGGCGACATCGATGGCAACGGAACTGTGCGGTACGGGGAATACAAGCTGGTCGATACCGGCAGCACTTCCAGCCTGAAGTGCACCACGGCCTCGGGGCCGCAGAACTGTCACCTCTTGCAGGTCAACCGGTTTATCACCTCCATTCTCAATCCCAACATCCCGGCCGACAAGTCGACGAGCGGCAGCGCCTTCTCGCCCCTTGCGGACAATATTTTGGGATATGCCGACAGTACGGGTGTTTTTCGCAATCCGGATCAGAAACCGATCATACAGCTCAATTACGACACGTTCGGCAATTTGACCTACGGGTTCACCACCTATGTGCGTTCGGTGGACGTCGACCTAACGCTGCAAACAGTGGACAAAGACCCGGAGGTCAACGAATTTCGCACGATTCGCATGAAATCGCACATGGTGCCCACGAACATTAACTACGCCTGGGGAATCACGCTGCTGGGAGGATCTCCGGACCTGCCCTTCCGGCCCAAAGACCCTGCAGGCCACACACTTCCTATTGCGGACTGAACGGGAGGATTCCTATGCGACGCGCCCCTGCGCACAAGACCCAAGCGAGCTCGGCGGGAGTGGCTTTGATCCTGGTGATGCTCACCATCGTCGTGCTCTCGGTCCTGGCGGCCTCGATCGTCTTCAGTGCCCGCTCGGAAGCTTACGCGAGTTATAACTACCGCATTTCCACCCAGGCCGACTACACGGCTAAAGCCGGGCTGCAGAAGGCTCTCAATTTCTTTAATAGCAACAAGTATAAGGCCGTCGATCCTTCCGGCGCCGAAACAACTTACAACCTCAGCCAGTATGCGTCTTCGCCGGTGGCGCTTTACAACACCACTCAGCGGCCCGTGCAATGCATCGCCAACTGCACAAGCAACAATCAGCCGGTGGTCCTGCAAATGGATTCGAGCGGACACTTCAATGGCAATTACCCCACCAACATCACTAATGGGGACGGCCAGACCGTTCCGCTGGCCTTTGCCGCCCGGTTTTTTAATGTCGGGCTCGACCCACTATCCAGTTCAGTCAATTCCGGCCAATTCACCGTTTCAGCCACCTTGGATGAATACTACACGGTGAATGACGCGTTCTATCCCACGATCAACCGCAAGCCGTACGAGGTGTGGCACGTGGTCTCCACCGCCACCTGGAACTCCAACGTGGGAGCGGGGAGCGCCAAACCCACCAGCGTCCAGGAAGCCACTCTGGCACCCGTTTACCTTCCTTATTTCGCCAACGCGCTGTACGGGATGTGTAACATCACGATGAATGGGAACGTCTGCACAGACAGCTACCGGTCGACAAATGGTTCGTATAACGGATCGGCCCCCCAAAACTGTGTCAGCGGGGGAGGCGTGAACACAAATGCTTACGCCAGCGGAGCGGGCATCGGTTCGGGCGGAAATGTCACGCTGAACGGAGGGGCCTACGTGGTCAACGGCGATGTGAGCTACGGAGCTACAGCGCCGTCCTACAGTTCGGTCTGGAGTTGCCCGTCAGCCTCGAGCGGTGTGACCGGCTCCGTTTCGGGTGTAACAGGAACCGTTCAGCCGGTTCCCGCCATCCCTGAACCGCCCATGCCCACCTTCCCCAGTTGCTCCTGGTACGGGGGAAGCGGGGCCTGCTCGAGCGCCACGCCCAGCCTGCCTTCGCCCACCAGTCTGGGGAATGGCGACTACGCCTGGACTCGCCAGATTTCGGCCGCTTGGTATTACACGGTTTACACGTCGGGGCACAGCGGGGGCACAGTCAACTACAGCATGACAGGGACCGGCACTTCTACGGACCCCTTCCGGCTTCCTGCCATCTCCATTGGCAATAACGCCAACGTGTGCTTCACGGGCGGGGGAGATGCCGGCTCAGCGGTTTACTACGACATCCAGGATATTTCCCAGTCCGGGACCGGAAAGATGTACATCGTCAACGGGGCCAACCCTCCCACCGCCTGTCCCCCGCAAGCGGGCTACAGCTCGCCCGGCTACGCCATCCTGAACATCTATCAGACGCTGACGCTGGGCGGCCAGGGAGTCGTTCAATACGGTGCGCCGCCCGCCTCGCTGGTGATCAATGTCTACAACGCCGGAAGTAACAGCGGAACTTCTGTAACCATGAATGGCAACGCCAATCTTACGGCGGTGGTCACAGCCCTCGGCGGAGCGACCCTCGGTGGCGGCGGCTCGGGCGGTGCCTTCTACGGATCGATTATCGCTGGCAGCATCACTGATGGTGGGACTTATTCCGTCCACTACGACCAGTCCCTCCAGATTGCCAGCGGCAAGCTCATGCCCATGGCCATCCGGAACTTCAATCGGCCTAAGTTCTGATGCCCCGGCTCGCCCGGCGCGGGCCGGACTCCATCCCGCCCCAAGCGTGGCCTGCTGAAGAGGGGCGGGGTTCCTGCGGCAATCTCAGTTCGATCTCTCGCCCTCGAAATATGCGCGCCCGCCTCCTGCTCTCAGTTCTTCCGCTCCTCCTGATTGCCACTCATCCCGCACAGCTGCCCGGGGGTCAGAACCCTGCGGCGCCGGGGGCTGCCTTGGAACCGCCCAGCGTCAGTGGGTACCTACCGACTCCCCCGAGCGTCGTTGACAAGATGCTGGAGGCCGCCCGAGTCCAATCCGGGGAAAGGGTCTACGATCTGGGCAGTGGCGACGGCCGGATCGTCATCCGAGCCGCGCAGAAATTCGGCGCAGTGGGAGTTGGGATTGAGCTCGAGCCCGGCTTGTGCAAGCTGGCACGCACGAGGATCAACCAAGCAGGTCTCGGGAAGCAGGTTGTCATCATCGAGGGGAGTTTCTTTGACCAAGATCTAAGCAAGGCGGATGTTGTAACCGTTTTTCTGGATGCGCGCGCGATGCCTCGCATCAAACCACTGGTCGAGAAGTATCTCCACCACGGAATGCGCGTGGTCGTCCTGGACAGTGAAATCCCCGGTTGGCACCCCACCTTCGTCAGTGATACCCGAGATCCGGCTACTGACCGACTCTATCGGATTTTCGTGTACGAAGTATCCCGGCCCGGGGACTGGTCGTCATTCGGAAGTTTTGGGCACGCTAAGCCCAGGGGGTCCGGAGAGGGTAAGATAGGAACTGCAGGAGGCAATAAGCCCCAATAAGAAGACAGTATCTGAACGGAGCAAGCTTCGATGCAGGGGAGAGTGGTCACCCCAACGTTACCCAAGGATGATCTTGAAGGCTAGGTTGAGTGGGGGAAGGCTAGCTCTTAATGACGCGAGTTTCAGGCGCAATCAGGCCCGCCCGATGCCCGCGGTTCTCAGTGGCCGGACGAATTCCAGCGCGCAGAGCTGACATCGGTCAGCACTGGTTACTCGCACAACCTTCGCCCGCAAAGTCCGAACCGAAGTTCTTCCCACCGCTCGCTCGTTCAAAGGGGCGGAGGGGATCTCCAAGGTCAGTCGGGCGGCATGCGAGAGATGGCGCCGAGTGGCCAGCAACGCCCCTCCGGCGCTCACATCCAGTACCGTTGTAAAATCGAGGAAGTCCTTACCCTTTTCGTCGCTCCCGCGGGCAAACACGGGAATTGCCAAGGGCAGCCTTTCCCATTGGCGTCGCTCGTTGGGTTGAGGATGGTTGGACACCCGGAAGTACCCTCTCAGAGACTTAACGAGTTAGCATGCAAGCTTCCAAATCGTCATGTCGATAAATTTTACAGCACCCCAAAAATGTACTTTGTTTTCAATCAGTTACGAATAGGAGTATTTCTGCACTGCATGGGAAGACGTGCGATGCGCGCTGTCCCATTCACAGAAGCGCAATATTTTGTAACGAGAAGGAAATATCTTGCGCTTTGACTCGAAACGCCCGCATTAGGCAAATCCTCGATTGTCCAAGTGGAACCTACCACGCCCGCAGCCGTCGCCCGTGTAGTCCTGAGCGAGCCATGAATCCGGCAGAAGTTGTAATGGGCGAAATACAGCCACAGCCCAGCGGTATGACTCTCCACGTGCTTTGAGGATGCGTTTGTCAATCGGATCAACCGGTGCGGAACAAGTCCGACAGTTCAGATTGTTCCTCTCTGCGCAGGAGGCTGAAATCTGCCAACGGGCGGGATAGCCAGAAATCGTTTTGGGTCCTCCTCCCGTACGTTCCAAACATTCATCCGGGCTGTTGCTTCTTCAAGACGGCTTACCGGAGAATGCTCTTCGCGCAGTCTGGCATCGGTGTTGGAAACAAATGCTTACTGGTTACGCCTCTCTCCGAACCGGCAGTCTGACCATACGGACCAGTCCCAATTGCCATTCCCTTTCGGGCCGACGCCCGTGGAGAGGATGACCTTCCTATCACGCCTGCTGTCAATAGGAATGCTGAATGAAAGCCTGCCCCGGTCACTGGCTCGGGTGAGCGGCTGCACAAGCCGGGCAAAGGCCCGTCGAGTCTTACCGGCCCTATTTTGAACATCGATGACAAATTCAACGCCATCGGTCTTGCCCCCCCGCGTGTACGCTCCTCGCAGGATGCCAAAGAATCCCGAAAACGACGTTGCTTGCTCCGGGATTTCAACAATCACCTTGCCAGGCGCACGTACGAACAGGCTAGGAGATCCCTCAAAGTCCACGTAATAGGACGATGCCACACCTTCGACAGACAGCGGATCGGGCCAGAAGGCGCGGCCTTGGAGATCTGCCAGCAGCCGGGGGTCGAGCATATGCCTCGCGGAGCGAAGAAATTCAGGCGCGGTGTAGAGTCGGACGGCAAACGTATCCTTGAACTGCATGGACCCCCGGTGCGGCCGTTCAAAGGTGACGGTATCGACAGCCTTCCACGGAAAGGGCCCGTATAGATTCAAAACGTCAGAGGTGCTCCTGAGCACGGGGTTCAGTAGAAAAGGTCGCTCCGACATGACAGGAACGAAGCGGTATCGCTCCTGGGATGTTCCTCTCGAAAGCAAGATAGTCAGGGGCCGCGGTTGAAACACGAATGCCATAGCTCGCCCAAGCAGGCTAGGCTGCATAGATACAGACATGAACAGGGGCTCGCGCGCCCACTGGCTTGCGTCGAGCTTGTCCCCATATCGGAGGATCTGCTCATGCACGAGTCGGAACGAGATGTCCTCTCCCACGGTTTGGCGCAGCACGAGAAAGTCATGGTCCCGGGCAATCGGAGTGTAGTTGTTGAGCACGTAGTTCAGCGCCGCCGAATCATCGAGCGTTGGGAACCGACCGTCAATGGTCTGCTGGCGCAACAGGACGAAACGCGGCCGGTCTGGACTCCTGAAGTGCGCCTCATTAAGATCTTGAAGATACGGAGTGTATGCAGAGTACCCCTGCATGACCGGGCGGGGACAGTAATTCAGTTCATTCGCCAAGGCAGCCCACTGGAAGTAGTTCATCACATCCATGGGTTCGTTCCCGATCTCGGCTTTGGCGCGGGCGAGGATGGGTTCTCGATTAACGGCGGGGCTCCTGCGGGCGGCATATAGGCTGCTGGCCCGGCCCAAGATGATGGCATCGATGCTCTTCAGGTTATTGCTCATGCGCCTCGGCCATTCGGAAAATTGCCGCGTCACAGAGTTCTGTTGCTGAAAGTGCGCCGCTCCCAGACAGAGCACCATGGTTCCAGCATAGAGGGCCGTCAATGCCATCTGCCAACGTGGAACGAGTGGACCAATGACATCTCTCAGGCAATAAAAGCCAAAAGCGAGGGGCAGGAACCATATAAAGATAAAGACGTGGTCGCCTGCACGTACGAAGCCCTCCTTCCATGCCACGAAAACATATAGCGTCACGGTGACGAGGATGCCCGCTCGATATAGGTTGAGAGGCACTTTTCTAAGAATGAGCGCCAACGTCGCAAAGAATAGGATCAGGGCGGCCACTGCGGCGCGGAGAACATTGACTTGTGGGACGACGTTCATGGCCAAGTTGTAACCCGACGATATCTCCACGCACTGTCTGATCCACCTTGGCAAGTTTGTAAGCCCTTGGCTGAGGGCAAGCCAACCCACGACAAAACCGACGCATGCGGCCGCCGGAAGCAAAACCCCCTCCCTGGTTTTCCCCTGGAGCACTCGAATACCCATGATTATGCCGAGGCTTCCGACCGCTACCGTCAAGAACGTGAACTTGATGAGAGAGAGGACGATTAACACGAGAAGGAAAATCGGGGCTTGCCACCGTTGCTTGCGGTCGTCCCCAAGAAGCAACACGGTGCCATACATCATCATTAAGAATACGAGTAGATCGAGGCCGTAAGAAAGCGGAACGACCACAATCCATCCAAGAAAGGCGTACCTGCCCCATCCCAACATACGCCGTGCCAGCCCTATTGCGCACAGGGCCACGGCAGCGCTCAACAAGAGTGCGAAGACCACTCGTGCCACAAGCAGCTGTCCCTGACTTATATGCGAAACCAGGAAGCCGAGGGGCCCGTAAGTAAAAACGATATCCCTGCCGAATTGGAAATGATGGCTGGCCGCATACTCAAGCACAGCCTGCCAAGACGGGTCGAGTCCGAGTGTCGGGGAATACAGACCACTGAGGAAGAAGGACGAAACAAAGACAAGACAGAAGCAGCCAAACCAGCAGGCCTGTCGAACAATCTTCTGGTAGCTCAAATCGCTCATGGTCTCCGGTCATTGAGGACAATTGCTTGGCAGTCTGCCTGCAAGGCATCAAGGGCAAGCATCATGTATTCACCGAGCATGGCCCAGGAAGAGGTCTAGAGATGTTTACAAGTCAGGCCAGAAGTCTTATCAATCTGTGCGAGAGTTCGCTGATGACCGCCGCAAAGGCAGGGCTCTTTGCCGTCGCCGGAAAGCGTGGAAGTACCAGCGCAAGTATTTCGGCAGCCATGCCCACAAGCGGAATCGGGACTTGCCGGCGCTTCGTTCCCTCCAGGTAGCGGGGATTTCAGTGATGCGATAGCCGCTCAGAAAGGCCTTCACCGTAATTTCCAAGTTCAGCTCGAATCCCGCCCGGCTCTCGATGGGGAGCGACTTCAACATTTCACGGTCGTAGATTTTGAAGGCATTGGCTGCATCGTGAGTAGGAATGCGGCGGAGCCAGTGCAGGGTGAGCCCGGCCAAGCGTGATAGCCCTTGCTTTAACAACGGGCCGCCGATGATCTTCCCTCCATGCATATACCTGCTTCCAACTACTACGTCATAACCTTCCCGATAGAGTTCCAACATTCGGTCCACTTGGCCGAGGTCATCAGAAAGATCCGCCATGACCACCAAAACCGGGCCACTAGCAACTGCGTTGAAACCCGTGAGAATAGCCCCGACGACCCCTCTACGGACAGCGTTCTTGAGCAACCGGAGCCTGCGTTCCCCCTGGGCAATTATCTGTTGGACGACTGGAACCGTGTTGTCTTCGTCGAAATCGTAGACAACCAGGGCAGTGAAATCCGCTCTAATCTGCGAGCAGAGAGCCGTCCAGAGAGACGGGAAACTGGCCCCTTCGTTATAGACCGGAATGACTATGCTAAGTTGACTCAACATCACAGTCTGCGCATGACCACCAGGAACTGCTTACCCAAAATCCGCTGGGCCAGCGGGAACGACAAATAGAGGCGGACCAAAGCCCGCTACGAGGGCAGCTTTCCCTGCATGGTAGAAGGTAAGAACCCTGGAACAACGAATTCCGTGCCGAACCCGGCAAATTCCGTGGCCTCGACGACCGACTGATCGCTTAATGGCAGGTAATGATCAAGAAAGTCCCAAGAAACATCATGGGCGAAACGGATACTCGGCCCCGGGGCAATCAAGAGTCCCTGGGAACAGAGTACCCAGTAGATATCGGATAGGCGGTGCTTGAAATCCTGTTTGGTGGGAAGATGCTCAAAGAAATTACTGCTGAACACCACATTGACGGACTCCGAGGCTGGAGGGCATGATTTGGCTACGTCTTCCGAAAACACCACAACATCGTTGGCCGCTTTGAGGGGAGTCACAGGGTCAAGATCAAGGGTGTACTTGCGGGCTGCCTGGATGTTGTTAACAAGCTCGCAGTATCCCACACCCAGATCCAGGACGGTGTCCGCTGTCTTTATCCATCGCTGGGAATAGTGACGAGTGACGACCTGCCAGACCTGGTTTCGCTGTGCTTCTTTTCCTGCAAGGCGACGGCTGTGAATTGCCTCAAGAACCGGGTGATGCGTCATACCAGCCTCAGATTTGGCCCGCTTCAATTTGCTTTTCTACCCACGGGATGACCTCATCAAGAATCTCGCTCAGGCTTGTGGTGGCATGAAATCCGAGCACTTTCGCGGCTTTGCTGGTATCCGGCGAACGTTCTTGGACATCGTATTCGTAAGGCGGATCCGATACGTAGCGGAAGGGCTTAGTGTCGCCCTGGATCTTTTGCCAGATCATTGTGGCCAATTCCAAGACGGTAGTCCCTACAGGTGTGGAGAGGTTGAAGTCTTCGTTCATCGCGCCTGGGTGCTCAATGCAGAGCCGGATTCCGCGCGCCAAATCCCCGCCGTAAGTGTAATGCCTGAGCTGGGAGCCGGAGCCCAGGATGTGCAGGGGGTCTTGTCCTTTGAGCACCTTTTGAACGAGGTCGGGAACTACGTGTGACATGGTCAGTTTCACGTTACCGCTGGCGATGTCGCGGTCACGTAAGGCGCGTTTTTCCCCTATTCCCACGCAGTTGAACGGGCGAACGATTGTGTAAGGGAGGCGGTATTGCTCCCAGGCTCCTTGAGCGAAGTATTCCACCGCGAGCTTTTCAAACCCATAGGTGGAGCGCGGCGGAGGAGAGCGCCGTTCGGCTCCTTCCGGCGTGGGGAGCTCTGTGGTGCTTTCATACACCATGCTGGAAGACGACACGGTTATCTTCTGCAGCCGGAAGCGCTGGTGTGCGTGGATGGCGGCATCGAATGCCGCAGCAGTGATGCGCTCGTTCTCCGCTAGCAGGTCGTAAGCGTACTCATGAAAATACGCGATTCCGCCAATCATGGCGGCAGCCGCCACGAAATGGTCACAATCCTCAAGCAGGTTCACGAGTAGTTGTACATCCTTCGCATCGCCTTTGACGAAGGTATAGCGGGAATGGCTGTCGTAGGACTTGCTGACGGGCCCGTACTTGCTGAAGTTGTCGAGTCCGATCACTTCATGGCCAGCCTTCAGTAACTCCTCGATGAGATAACCGGAGATAAATCCGGCAGCTCCGGAAACAAGAATCCTCATAGGTCGCAATGATCGCTCTCTAGCGGGCGGCAGATTGATTTTTCTCCTGAGCCGCGTTGCTGAAATCGGGCCAATGCTTCCAGACGTCGATAATAATCTTATCTGGCGGAAAGGATAACTGACGGTAAACAGAGTGTGGTGCACCCAGGATGATGACATCTGCCCGAGCTAGTGCCTCTTCCAGTGGGACTAGCGAAGAGTCCTGCACATATGGGTCGGTGCACAATACCTCTCGGGCTTCCACTTCCAGCAGTTTGCGCAACTTGAACGAAAGGCTATCCCGCTTGTCGTCGGAATCAGCCTTAAAAGCCATGCCCAGAATGGCGACCTTGCGCTTCGCAAGTTCGAATGGGCGCAGTTGGCTGACTATGAAGTTGGGTAAACCCTCATTAATGAGCATGGCGGCGTGTCCCATGAAGAAGCTGTTGCCTGCAAAGGCGGCGAGTTGGAGTGTATCCTTCAATAGACAGGGGCCGGCCGCAAAGCCAGGTCGAGCGAAGCCCCGCATCCGCGGGTAATCACGGGTGACGGCATCAAAGATCCGGTAGAAGTCCAGACCATAGCTCTGAGCCAAGATGTAAAACTGATTGGAAATTGCGAAATTCAGGTACCGCCAGCAATTGGTGAATAACTTGGCTAGTTCCGCTTCCAGGGGCGACAACTCAATTATGGTGGAGGTGACGATCGAGAAAAGCTGGTGCGCTCGTTCCATGGCCTCTGGTTCGAAGGCAGCCACGATCTGGGGCAGTTTGACAAGTTCTTCCAGCGCCCTCCCCTCCGAGATCCTCTCCGGGCAAAAGGCGATACGAACTTTCCGTCGCAGCGTCTGCATCCGGTCATAGACTAGCCTGGTGACGCCCGGGTAGACGGTGCTTCGGAGCACGAGCAGAGCGTCCTCTTTCATCCGCTCGAGCAGGCGATCGACATTCTCACAAAGCTCGTTCACGGTCGGATTCAAGTGCTTGTCCACGGGGGTTCCGACCACCGTAATCACAGTGTCGGCCGTGGCGATACACGTGTCATCAAGCGTCGCATCCAACCGTGTTCCCACCACCTGCTTGAGAAGGTCCGCAGCCCCCTCTTCCCTGAACGGTATCTGGCCGTGATTGACGCAGTCCACTTTTGAGGGATCAATGTCTAGCAGAGTCACATGCGCCCCATGGCTTGCGAATACCAATCCCAAGGGCAGACCGACGTGCCCGCAGCCGCCAACAATTACGATTCTCTGTTCGGATGCCATGATTTTATCGTGCGTCTTCAGGACCTCCGGGACTTATCTAGAGACTATTTTGAAATCCTCCGCAAGACGATGATGAAGCAGGCGATGTGCAAGATCGCTCAGTAAATGCTCAGCGAACGGTCGTAGCACACAACGAGTCGGCGGAAGTTGCCCAGCCAGGCGAAGGTGCGCTCCACTATCCCCCGTCGCTTATAGGGGCGCAACACCCGACCGTCCTGTGTCGGAGGTTTGCGCCGATTCTTGCGATGCGCGGCGATCAATTCGGTGCCGCGTTGCGCCAGGCGGCCGCTTGGGCAGCAAGGGGCGGATCTTTTCCCACTGGGCGTCGGTCAGCAGCCGAACGTATCGCACCATCCGCCCTCCCCCAGGCGCTTCTCACCTTCATGATCCCCCTGCAATAAAGAACAACTGCTGCAAAATCAGCCCATTGTACAGCGTTTTGAAATGGCTTGTAGACTGTTTTGGTGCAATCGTCAAAGGCCCCTTACTTACCATGCCGACTCGTGCAATTAACGCGGGCGAAAGGTAGATCGATTCGTAGGTGATTTGATCTCGACCGAGTAGGGTAGCCTGCGATGATCTGCCAGCGTCGATTTCGATGTGCACGAGACCGAGGTCCTCCGGCATAGGCTTCCCATAGGACTTGTCCCCTGTCTTGCCGTCGTAGCTCAGGATGAATGAAATCTGCTTCTGATTGAGCCTGCGAAGGCTGGCAGTGAACGCCTCGAATTCCAAGAGACCGATGTAACGCCGGTCCCGTTCCGCGCCCACACCCTGATAAGGAGGGTCCATGTAGACAACATCCTCGGCTTGCGCTGCTTCAAGGGTCGTTTGGTAGTCTCCAACAGTGACCGTAGTCTTTCCCCTCAGTAGGCGCGATGCCGTTAGGATGTGCCAGCGCATTGCGTCTGGATTCATGCCTAGGCGCCTATTGTCAGGACTCTGATTGAACTCGCCTTGGGAGTTGTAGCGAACAGACGCCTTCACGCAACGGGCCAAAAGGTATAGCAGGTAGTGGGGCCTGTGGGTTTCGTTGAATTTGGCGCGCACTACATCATAGTATTCCCGTTGCCTGCCGAGCTGGGCCTTCCAGAGCCGTTCATAAGACGATGCAATGGTCTCGGGTGATTCGATGATGCTTTCCCACAGGCGCATCAGCGGTTCGTTGATGTCGTTCAGTACTATCCGATCTGCTTGGCCCTTAAGAGCGGCGGCTATCGACACAGCAGCAGCTCCAGCGAACGGCTCTAGCAACCGTACGGGGTTTTTGGGGAAATAGACTAAGATGGCGGAAGTTAGGAGCCGTTTACTTCCCTGGTACGGAATTGGGTGGGGGGCTCGCATCACGCTTATACTATGGGCATGTCCCCCAACCGGCAAGAGGGCATTTCAAGTTAACGAACGCCACTACCGACACGCCTCACCAAGCACGGAGTCAGGTCTGTTCCGCCCGGGCATGTGCACATGCTAATCAAGGGGCGTGAACGTGTTGTAAGGGGGTGGAGGCTTTGAGCAGAGTAGTATACTGTGTTGATGTGGTATCGAGTGGAGATGGGCGCTAAGGAGACCCGACCCCTCGGCAAGGCCTCGCGCGCCCGCGAGGCAGGAGCGAGACCCTGATGCCCCAAGCACCGCAAGACAAGAATGGTCGAAGATTCCCAGAGCCCCGGGAAACGAAGCCTTCGCGCGACCAGGCGGCGATGGGGACCAAGATGCCAGACGCAAGCGCCGCCGATTTGCAGCATCTCTGCGGCGAACTTCTGCAAGCCAATGCGCGCCTGAAGGAAGATGCCCAGCGACGCACCATCGCCCTGGCGACGGCCGCTCACCGCCTCAAAACGCCGCTGGCTATCATCTCGGGTTACATCGAGCTCCTCCTCAGTCAGAAGTCGGGCCCACTGCTTCCCAAGCAGCACGAAATCCTCGAGGAGTCGCGGGGCAACTGCGACCGGCTGCAGCGATTCATCCAGGATTTCCTGACTTACAGCGCCCTTGAAACCGGAGCGGTGTCCATCAAGCTGGAAGTTGGGGATCTCAGCGTCTGTCTGGCGGAAGTCTACGAACTCTGGTTCCCGCGCTTCCAGAAGAAGGGCGTGGCCTTGTATCTGCAGCCCGGAGCGAAACTCGATCCGTTCCCATTTGACTCCTTCAAGATCGAGGAGGTTGTCTCCAACCTGCTTGACAACTCGCTCAAATTCACCCCTGTGGGGGGATCGGTCTGGATTTCTGCCGAAGAACATTCCTGGGACCGCCGGATTCGGCAGGAGCACTGGGGGCCCAACGAACGGAGAAAGCGCGCTGTCACTGCCGCCAACGCGGTGCGGGTCACCGTGGCGGATACCGGTCCAGGGATCGAGCCGGAATACCACTTGGAGATATTCGATGATTTCTTCCGTGTCCCTGGCGTGAGCGATAGCTCGGAAGGCACGGGACTGGGCTTGGCCATTGCCCGCAGGCTGGTTCAAGCCCACGGCGGAAAGATCTGGGTCGAGAGCGAGCCCGGCGCGGGGAGCAGAGTCTCCTTCCTGCTCCCCCTGGGGTAGGCTCCGAAGCAGGAGCCGCGCTGAGGGTAAGGAAGCAAATGCATTCGCCGCCCAATATTCTGGTTGTCGATGACGAGCCGAGCGTGCTTCGGTACATGCGGACGCTCTTGGAGGTAGAAGACTACCTCGTCGAGACGGTGGGAAGCGGCAGAGAGGCGCTTAAGCGGGTCGAGAAGGAGCCGCCACCGGATCTGGTACTCCTCGACATGTTGATGCCGGAGATGGACGGCCTAGGAACGTTGGCCCAACTCCGCAAAGCTCGCCCGGATCTGAAGGTCATCATGCTTTCCTGCGTCAGCGACCCGCGCAAGGTTGTCGAAGCCGGCCGCCACGGCGCCACGGACTACCTGACCAAACCCTTCCAGAAAGCCCAGCTCGATTCTTTGCTCAAGCAATACCTGGATCCCCAGTCGGGCATCGCGGAGCACAGTCTGGGGCAAGAAGAAGCTGTGGACTTGGGCGATGACCTCTACTTCCTGGCTGCCAGTCCGGCCATGCGGCGGGTGCGCGCCCAAGTTGACCAGGTCGCCGGAGTCGATGTGCCTGTCCTGATTCTGGGAGAGAGCGGGACCGGCAAGGAGATTGTGGCCCGACTGATCCATAAGCTTTCGACTCGCGCACGTCGCACGTTCTTAAAGGTCAATTGCGCTGCCTTGCCGGGAGAGCTGCTCGAGAGCGAACTCTTCGGCTTTGAAGCAGGCGCTTTCACCGGAGCCGTTAGACCCAAGCCCGGCAAGTTTGAACTCTGCGACAGAGGAACGATCTTCCTCGACGAAATCGGCGAGATGCCGGTTGCCATGCAGGCCAAGCTGCTGCACGTGCTCCAGGACCAGCAGTTCTCGCGCCTGGGCAGCCGCTCCGTGGTGCGTGTGGACGTGCGGATTTTGGCGGCCACCAACATCGACGTCCAGCAGGCCATGGCGTCCAAGAAGCTTCGTCAGGACCTCTACTATCGCCTCAACACGCTAAGCATCCTGTTGCCCCCTTTGCGCGAGCGCCGGGAGGAGATTCCGGCCATGATTCGTCACTTCATGGCCCGCTTCGCGGCGCGCTACGCCCGGACCCCTCTGCCCCTCTCGCCACGGTTGCTTGAGTCCTGCTTGAAGTATTCGTGGCACGGAAACCTGCGTGAGCTGGAGAACTTTGTTAAGCGCTTCCTGATCCTGGGAGATGAAAGCCTTGCCTTGGCAGAACTGGAGACCAAGGACGAAATGGCACCCCCTCTTCCGCCGTCGGCGCCCGTCCCATCGGAGCGTCCGCCGGGATTGAAGTCGCTGGTCCGGAGCCTGAAGGACGAGGCTGAAATGCAGGCGATCCGCCAAGCACTTGAACAGACGAACTGGAACCGGAAAAAGGCCGCTTCAATCCTTAATATCAGTTATAAAGCGCTACTCTACAAAATCCGGCAGTACGGGCTGGATAACTCCTAGGTCCCAGTCGAGCGCGAGGGCTCCAGGTACCATTTTCACCCACCAATCTCTGACCTTCCCGACAAGGGAATTTGTTTACCCAGGTGTGCAATCTTTTTACGTGGTATGCGCACTGCGCAGGGACGCAAGTTGTCTGCACTTTTTGAACTCTGCCGTTTCCAATATTCAAGCCTTGTATTTTCAGCTGATTAGAACGATGTACGCGGCTCTAGCCGAAATGTTGCTTTTGGCATAGATGAGGAAAAACTTTGGCACTTGATATGCACTAACCGTAACTGCCCGCATAAACTTGAGGGGATAGTCATGGCAACTGCGCCGCCAATAAGTCCGTCTATCTTCACACCGCTTGGCACACTCCCGCCTGACGATGTGGTTTTTGGCCGGTCAGACGTTATGCGTCTGGTGAGGCAGAAGGTCGAAAAACTCGCCGGGACCAATGTCCCGGTTCTCATCCAGGGAGAGAGCGGAACGGGAAAGGAAGTGTTGGCGAAGCTGGTCCACAAGCTCTCACCGTGGCAGGAAGGTCCTTTCGTAAAGGTAAACTGTCCCGCCATTCCGGGCACGCTGCTGGAAAGCGAGCTGTTCGGCTACGAAAAGGGCGCCTTCACCGGAGCGTACGGCACCAAGCCCGGGCGAGTGGAACTGGCTAACCGCGGCACACTCTTCCTTGACGAGATCTCGGAGCTGGATATGTCGCTACAGGCCAAGCTGCTCCAGCTACTCCAGGACGGGCAATTCTGTCGAATCGGGGCGCAGGAGGACCGGCGAGTTGAGGTGCGAGTTCTCTGCGCCACCAACCGGCAACTGGACCAGGAAATCCAGACGGGCGGGTTCCGCCAGGACCTCTACTATCGCATCAATGTGATTAACCTCACCGTCCCACCGCTGCGGGAAAGGCGGTCCGACATCCCGCCTTTGATTAGCTATTTCCTGGAGTGCTACAGCCAGACTTTCGGCATGCAGGCAGCGCCACTCTCGAGCCACGTGATGCAGCTTTTGCAGCGCTACGACTGGCCGGGCAACATCCGTGAGCTTGAGAATCTCATCAAGCGGTTTGTGATTCTGGGCACCGAAGAGGCGATTACCTCCGAGCTGGTGAGTCACGGCCAGACGCATTTCACTCCGCGGATCCTGCAAGGCGACTCGGTTTCTCTCAAAGAGATCACCCGCCAGGCGGTCCAGGAGTTGGAGCGGAAAATTATTCTGCAGGTTCTGCAGGCCAATCACTGGAACCGCAAAGTGTCGGCTCGCAAATTGAAGATCAGCTATCGGGCATTGCTCTATAAGATCCGCCAAGCTGGCTTGCCCTCGCGGAGCACGCGAGACTTGCCGGAGTCAAACGATCTCGGGGCGACTGCCAAACCCAATTGAGAGCCGCACCGGCCGGTGAAACGACGGCCAGGAGTGGGGAACTGAAGCCAACACCAAAAACAGTCGCGATGCGCGGAGCGCGTGACCTCCAAGCTCATGTAACCAGGACGAAACAGAACGATCAGTACGCAGGAGAATCCGGATGAAAAAAATGGTTCGAACGATTGTCGTCCTCAGTCTTCTGACCCTGCCCGCAGGATTCCTTTACGCCGGAACCAGTCCTTCCAAGGCTCAGCCGGCGACCAACGCTAAGGCAAAGCCCGACGTTGATCACGGCTCAGCTCGTCTCATGAGCCAAGGCAACGCAAGTAGCGCCCCGCTGCTGAAGGAGCTCGGCCGGGGGCCGTTACGCTTTGAGGCCAACGCGGGGCAGTTTGCGTCCGAGGCAAAGTTTGTATCGCGCGGTATGAGCCATACCCTCTTCCTCGCACCCAACGAGGCTGTGCTGGAACTACCCGGGCGTCCTATCGCCGCCCAGGGTCTCGAACGCTTCTCGCGCCTTGCGCCGCAATTTCAGCACTCCGAGGGCGCCGTGGCCCGGCTCAGGCTCGTCGGAGCGAATGCATCGCCGGAAATGGCCGGCATGGATCTGCTGCCGGGCAAAAGCAACTACCTTGTGGGCAAGGACCCCAAACAATGGCGGACGGGGATCGCTCAGTACGCCCGGGTGCGTTACAAGGACGTCTATCCGGGCATCGACTGGGTTTATTACGGAAACGAGGGCCAGCTGGAATACGACTTGGTCGTCGCGCCCGGCGCTGATCCTGACCGCATTACCCTGGCGATGGAATTTACCCGTGGTACGAACACGGAAGCGCTGCGCCTGGACGAGAATGGCGACTTGCTGCTCGCTACGGATGAGGACACCATCCGCTTCCATCGTCCGCGCGTCTATCAGGAAATCGATGGACAGAAGCAGTTTATCGCTGCGAGTTATGAGCTCCGGCCGCAAGGGCAAGTCGGATTCAAGCTCGGCTCCTACGACCACTCGCAGACGCTGGTCATCGACCCCTTCCTGAGCTTCTCAACCTACGTCGGGGGGAGCGCCACCGACCAGGCGACTGCCATCGCCGTGGATGGTTCAGGGAACATTTACGTCACGGGAGTGACCAATTCCACCGACTTCCCCAATACCGTGCCAGCACGGCCCCTGGACCCGAGCGGCACGACCTGTGGCACAGTTAACTGCCCAGACGCCTTCGTGATGAAGATGGACAGTACGGGAACGCTTAAATACTCCACGTATTTCGGCGGTTCGAAGATCGACAAGGGTTTGGCAATTGCTGTGGATTCCTCCGGCGACGCCATTGTTACAGGCTACACGGACTCGGATGATTTCCCCCTAATGAATGCCGCCCAGCCGTCATTCATCAGCAGTTGCACGACAACGTTACCGTGTGACGATGCCTTTGTGGTTGAGTTAAATGCGGATGGAAGCGCCCCCCTCTATTCCAGTTATCTGGGGACGTCTCGTGAGGAACAGGGGACCGGCGTTGCCATAGACCCAACGGGGGCGTCGGCCGTCTTTGTCGCCGGATCCACTTCCCCTCCAACCCCCACGGCGTTTCCCACCACGGTGGGCGCGTACCAAACCACGAGCGGAGGCGGGACTTGCAACGGGGGGGTGTGCCCTGACGGATTCCTCGCCAGATTCGATTTTTCGAAGGTCGGGACGGCCTCATTGGTCTATTGCACCCTCTTGGGGGGGAACGGAGCCGATCTGATTGACGCGGTTGCCGCTGACACGTCCGGAAACGCGTACGTCGTCGGCACTACCGCGGCCGCCAATTTCCCAATCAAAAATGCGTTCCAGGGGAGCTTCGGTGGCGGTGACAGTGACGCCTTCCTCGCCGAGCTGAACCCAGGCGGCGCGGGCACGGCAGACCTGTTGCATTCAACCTACATCGGGGGCAACGGGAATGACGAAGCCACCGGCATCACGACAATAAGCGGCGCTCCCAATGTCGTTTACGTCGCCGGGGTCACCAATTCGACCAATGCAGGCTATTATGCGACCCCAGGTGCGCCGCAGACGCTTCTGAACAATACTTCGACTCTCATCGCGTGTGGCACTGAAACCTGCGCTGATGGCTTTTTGATGAAGCTCGATCTCACCAAAGCCGGGGCGGCCCAGCGTACCTACGCGACATACATCGGGGGGAGTGGAGTCGAACGTGCCAACGCAGTCGCCGCCGACACTTCCGGCAATGCCTTCATTGCCGGCTATACCAACTCGACGAACCTCCCGACCGCGCAGCCGGTCCAGGCAGCCAGTGCGGGAGGCTATGACGCCTTCATCACCAAGCTAAGTCCGGCTGGAGCGGGCAGCGCTGACCGCTTGTACGCCACTTACCTGGGTGGGAGCGATACCGATGCGGCCTACGGAATTGCGGTCGATACCACCACCGGACAACCGTACAGTGGAAATGTTTACGTGGCCGGGTTCACATTGTCAACCGACTTCCTCGTGACGCCAGGGGCTGCCCAAACGACCAACGCGGGCGACTACGACGTTTTCGTGGCCAGGTTGGGTCCGGGCGCCGCGGGCATGGTCTTGGCCAGCCCCAGCCCGCTGGCCTTCGGCACTGAGCCCGTGACGAATACCAGCTCACCCCTGACGATCACGCTTCGGAATTTTGGCAGCGGGAATATCGCGGGAGTCACAGCCACGCCAACGGGAACCGACGCCTCAGACTTCGCCGCCAACGTTACGGGATGCGCGACACTGCTGGGCGGGTCAACCTGCACCCTCAGCGTGACCTTTAAACCGGGAGCTGTGGGCGCGCGCAGCGCCAGTCTGGGCATCGCCTTTACAGGCGGTACGAACAGTCCCCAGAACGTTCCGCTTTCCGGGACCGGGCAGGATTTCGATTTTGTGTCTCAAACCCCATCGCAAACCGTGACGCCTCCAGCGACCGCTCAATACACTCTGACCGTGACTCCCCTGGGAGGCTTCGGCTTCGACAACGCCATCAGCTTCTCTTGCACCAGCCTGCCCACAGGAGCGGCCTGTTCGGCTCCCAGCAAGATCCCCGGGACAAGCGCCGTAAATTCAACGCTCAGCATCACCACCACGAAGTATTCGCTGGCTCCGCCTATGTCCCATCGCGGACCTCTTCCGCCCGCCACGCCAGTGTGGTTCGGAAACCCGTGGCTGGCGGCTCTGCTGCTAACTCTTCTGTTGGCTGTGGTGGCCGGAACCCGCCAACGCCGGGCTGGACTGGTGCTCGCGGCGGGCTTGCTCGTCCTGCTCACCTGGACGGCTTGCGGCGGAGGTGGTGGGGGCGGCGGAACAACTCCTCCTCCCACAGGAACGCCGCCGGGGCCGTACAAAATAACCGTCAACGCCAAGGCCGGGAACCTGACGCATTCGACCTCGGTGACACTGGTCGTGCAGTGACCCGGGAAAGAAGCAGTTGATTTGAAATCGATTGGACGTGGATGGGGCCGCCGCAATCTTCGGTGGCCCCATTTGTCTGAGAGTATCTTCCTGCGGCGGCGCTATCCCTGACTGAGTTCAGACAAAGCCTTGCGGACCTCGTCGGCCTGGGGGAACTTGGGATTGACTTTCAGCACGCGTTCCAAGTGCTCTTTGGCCCCCGCCCTGTTGTTCATCTTCAGGTAGGTGAGCCCCAGATGGAAATGGTAGTTGGGATTCTGCGGATCCCGCTTCAGGGCTTCCGCGAGCAGGTCCGCGGCCAGCCCGTAAGTCCCTTTTTGATAGTAGGCCCAGGCCAGAGTATCGGCGGTGAGGGGCGATTCGGGCAGGCCGCGCCGCGCCACTTGCGCCAGTGAAAGCGCCACGTCTTTGTTTCCACCATGCTCCAGCATCATGTATGCAACGTTGTTGGCCAGCATCGGATGGTCGGGCTGCACCCGCAGACCCCGCTGGTAGAGCTCAAGAGCCTTCTGCCAGTTTCCACGGCCTTCCTCCAGACTTCCGTAAACAAGGAAGGGGCGGACATCGAGAGGGTTGTCGTGAATCGCCTGCTCGAACGTTGCCGTGGCCTTGTCAACGGCGCCGCGCGCCGCCTGCACTTGCCCGAGCAAGACTTGAGCGCCCACGTTCGCGCGGTCGAGACTGACCGCCTTAGCGAGCGCCTCTTCGGCCCTGGCGTTGTCCTTGGCGGCGACGAGCGCCTGGCCCAGGCAGAAGTAGTAGACGCTGTAGTTGGGATCCTTGGCGACAAAAGCGTTCATCCGGCTCACCGCCTTAGCCGCCTGCCCCCGCTGCATGTAAAGGGCGACGATGCCCTGTAAAGCATCGCGATACCTGGGGTCGTGATCGAGGGCCTGGTCATACAGCTTCTCGGCCTCCGCTTCCTTTTTCTGACGGATCCGAAGGTTGGCGAGCCGCGTATAACCTTCCGGGTCCTGCGGGGCAATTTCGATGGCCTTCTGTAAGTCTGCCTCCGCCCCGGCTTCGTCCTTACGCGCCATGCGCGCCATGGCACGCAGGATATAGGCCTGCGGGAACCCGGGGTAGGCGCTGATCAACTGGTCCGACAGCGCGCCCAGCCGCTCGTAATCGCCCTTGCGCATGGCCGCTTCCGCCAGGGCCTGCTGCGCCTCGGCCATCGTGGGGCGCAGGCGCAGCGCCTGGCTCCACTCTCCTTCGCCGCGCTCCGTGTTGCCGAGTTGAGCCAGCGCCCAACCCATCCAATAGTGGGCTTGGGCGTTGTCGGGTTCTGTCTTGAGAGCCGACTCGAGCACTGGCGTGGCGTCGTTGGGACGATTCTGGCGAATCAGAATCTGGCCCTTGTGGATCAGAGCATCCACGTCCTTGGGATTGTTGCGCAGGATCTCTTCATTGAGCTTCGTCGCCTCGTCCAGACGCTGCGCGAAGATCAGCAACTGGATGTAGTTCTTCTTCAAGCGCAGGTCTTGCGGGTGCGCTCGATACAGGGATTCGAATTCCGGGAGCGCCCGCCCCATGTCCCCCATGTTGACGTAAAGGTCTCCGAGCAGCCGGTAGCCTTCCGGATTGTCCTTGAGGGCCTGTTTGGCGTCTGCCAGACTCTGTTCAGCATCCTTGGGTTTTCCCTGCGCCAGATAAAGGCTGGCCAAGGCGCGACGCGCCCGAGGATCGCTGGGGCGCAGTTCGACGGCCCGGCGAAATTGCTGTTCCGCCTCGCCCCACTTTTTCTGCGAGGTGTAGAACTCGCCCGCTTCGAGCGCGTTGTCAACGGACTGGGGGTCCAACGCCAGAGCCTTCTTCAAGCTCTCTTCGGCGGGCTTGGGCTTGTTGCCGACAGACTGAATGCGCGCCAGGCTGAGGTACGTCTTCGCGCGGTTCGGATCGGCCTGAACGGCCTTCTGCATCTCTTGCAGCGACTCTTCCTCCTTTTTCTGGCTGGCCAGGGCGTTAGCGAGGAGGATACGCGCCTCAATATTGCCGGGCTCCGCTTTCAACACCAGCTCCGCATGCTCCTGGGCCTGCTTGAACTCCCGCCCGGCGATCAGCATGTCGCCCAGCTCTATATGCGCCTTGTAATTATTGGGCTGGAGCTCCACGGTGCGCGAGAGCTCCGCAAAGGCGCCACTCCAGATCTCCAGCTTCTTGTAGCACTGGGCCAATTGGTAGTGGGCTTCGGCAAAGCGCTGATCGACCTGAATGGCATTCATGTACTGGATGGCTGCTTCCCGGTAGCGCTCGCTTTGAAAGTGGCGGGTGCCACTCTCAAAATACGCGCGCTTCCGGACGTTGGGGTCGCGAGAACAACCCGCCAGGCCTATGACAAGGACCATTCCGAGAAGGAGAAGATGTTTGGTTCTACCTCGATTATTCATTTGGCACTCTCGCCCTATTGCTGCCGCTGCGCGGACCCAGCCAGTGTAGGACCACAGCGCCGCGCAGGGCGCTCCTGTGAAAACCTTCTCGTGCAGATTACCAGATAACACGTGACATAGGAAGTGTTTGGGGGAAGGCGAAGATTGGGCACGCTGTTCTGCAAGCCAGAGTTCGCAGTGCAGTCGCCACTAAAACGGGGGAGATCCTGGACCGCCCAAAAACAACTCGCCCCGATACACCTCGTGCATCGGGGCGAATCTGGTTATTGAGGTCGAGACCTCAGAACTTACTTCTTCAGCCGGAGGCGACGACGAACCGCACCCGCCACGCCCAGCAGACCCGTGCCCAGCAACGTCAGGGTTGCCGGCTCAGGGACTGGCGTGCCGCAGTTCGCATTGGAACCCATGCTGTTGGTTCCTGCAGGCCCACCAATCCAGCCGCTGCAGTCCCCACCCCACTGTCCGTGGACAGCAAACCAGTTGCCATCTTTGTTCAGGGTGAACAAGCTGGTGCCGCTCGGCAGCGTGAAGTCAATGCTGCTCAGCGTGCCCTTTCCACTGAAGGCATAGGCCGGTTGGAACCGGCCGAAGCCATCGAGTTCAAACGGCGACTTGCCGGGCTCATCCTTCCAGCCGGACGGAATGGCGGTCGCAGCATCTGTCCCGCTCCAACCCGCATCGATGAAGCCCTGGAAGGTGTTGGAGACGGGATTGTTGGTCAGCGTGAAGTTCAGGTCCACTCCGCCCGCGCCATTATTAGTAATCGTCGCC